>MDTB01146825.1_pt1 | contig 16805 bp, 12 predicted proteins | sample 811161 | NCBI WGS metagenome assembly MDTB01 (sample SAMN05326650, study PRJNA326480) | marine metagenome | isolation source: seawater | place: Mediterranean Sea | collected 2009
GAGAGGTGACATCGACGATACTCTCGATGTCATCGAGCAAGTGGTCACGAAGTGGTAGGATTTTGGTGTTCGTTAAAGCGGATCTCTCGCTTGACTGACATTGCGCTGGAGATCGTCTGCGAGACTTGCTTTTATCTAGTAGAATCGGCAATGACATCAAACTTCTCTAGTTCGCGAGACTCTGTGGCGGCAGTTTTGTAAGTTGCTATTGTTGTGGTTGCGAGTTGATTAGGCAATTAATCACCCCACCTTGAATAGGACTTCCATTGGGTTAATCGAAAGACTTGTGGTTTGCTTTTCGTTTTGTAAGACGAAACTTACTTCTGCCTCTTTGTGCTATGCTTGAGGGGAGATAAATAATGCCACAATCACCTAGATCTCAGTTATGAAAAAACTTCTCATTTTGGCGGTCATTCCGGGTTCTTTGTTCGCTGGAACGATCGATTTTAATCGTGACGTGCGCCCGATCCTCTCGGATACCTGCTTTAAATGTCACGGGCCGGGCGAAACGAAAGGTGATTTGCGCCTCGACGATCGAGAGGATGCGCTGGATGCCGGAGTTCTTTCGCCGGGGGATGTTGCAAAGAGCGAGATCGTAAAGCGTCTCAAGGCGACCGATCCCGACGATCTAATGCCTCCACCCGAGTCCAACAAAACGCTGACTTCCAAGCAGATTCAGATTCTCGAAACCTGGATTGCGGAAGGCGCGGAATATGACGATCACTGGTCTCTGGTTTCGCCAAAGAGCGATGAAGCAGTGAAATCGCTTGACCATTTTATCGATAAAAGGATTGAAGAAGCTGGTCTCAAGCCACAACCGGAAGCCGATCGACGAACTCAAATTCGCCGCGTCACCCTTGACCTTACTGGGTTGCCTCCAACTCCCGAAGAAGTGGAACAATTTATCGCTGATAGGTCGCCGGAAGCTTACCCAAAATTGGTCGACCGTCTCCTCGCTTCCAAAGCTTACGGTGAGCGGATGGCCTTGGCATGGATGGATGCTGCACGCTATGGCGACTCTAGTGTAATGCATGCCGATGGGCCGCGCTTTATGTGGCCTTGGCGCGATTGGATCATCAAGGCTTACAACAGCAACATGCCTTTTGATCAATTCACGATTGAGCAAATCGCTGGCGATCTGCTACCTGAGGCCACTGTTTCCCAGAAGGTGGCCTCGGGATTCAATCGTAATCATGCAACGAGCGATGAGGGAGGTGCATTCGCCGAAGAATTACGGGTTGAGTATGTTGCAGATCGCGTTCAAACCACTGCAAATGTTTGGATGGGGCTCACTATGGAATGTGCTCAATGCCACGATCACAAATACGATCCGATTTCTCAAAAAGAATATTACCAGTTTTTTGCGTTTTTTAACAATACCACCGACCCGGGAATGCAGACCAGGAATGGAAACCAGGCCCCGTTCGTGGAGGTGCCCGATGAGGCGCACCTGAAGCGTCTTGCGGAGTTACACAAACAGGTGACTGCCTCTGTTCAAAAGATTAAAGACTATCGCACCACTGCGGCTCAGAGCCCGGAATTTCAAAAGTGGATTACCAAAAAATCAGAGGAAGCTCGTCAGAGTGGAGGCACGAAGCAACCGGAGGGATTGATTCATTGGTTTCCCATCAATGCTTCCGCAAAAGACTTCCGCGATGAACTCACAGGTTCGGCGGCTGTTGCTGAGAAAGGAAAATTTGAAGTTTCAGATCGCGAAACTTCGAAGGCTTTGAAATTGAATGGCGGCACGCAGTTCAAGTTCGATACTCCGGTCAACGTAGAATTCAATCTGCCTTTCAGCCTCACGGGTTGGATAAAGCCCAATGGAAAACCGACTGGCGCCATTCTTTCGAAGATGGATGATAAAGCGAGTTTCCGAGGGTTTGACCTCTGGATGGAAGGCGGGAAGATAGGAACGCACATCGTAAATAGTTGGCAGGAAAACGCGCTCAAAGTGGTTACAAAAGAGACCCTTAAACCGGATCAATGGCAGCATATCGTTTTGACCTACGACGGAAAACATAAAGCCTCAGGTATAAAGATCTTCATCGATGGAAGGCTTGCGACGAACGAGGTGCAATCGGACACCCTCAAGGGAACGATTAACACCAGCCAGCCGTTGCGTATCGGAAGTCGTTCGACCAGCGCGAACTGGAAAGGCGAAGTTGACGATCTCCGCGTCTATAGCCGAGCTTTGAGGGAAGAAGAACTTACTGCCGCTGCGGGGGGCGATCCGATCCAGGACATCCTTGCAGCTCCTGCCAAAAATCGCACACCTGACGACAATAAAACCCTTCTCGCTCGCTACTTGGGAAGTCAGGATAAGGCCTTTAAGGACTTGGTTGCGGCAAAGGCAAAGCTTGAAAAGCAACGAGCTGATTTGAATCGCAAACCGGTGACCTCGATGATCATGCAGGATAATCCTCCCGATAAGATGCGGATGACCTACGTCCTTGATCGCGGTGCTTATGATTCACCTAAAAAGGAAGAAGTCATTAGGCCTGCGGTTCCTAAAGCTCTGCCTCCGCTGCCCGAGGGCGCGCCTGCAAACCGACTGGGACTTGCCCAGTGGCTGACTCAGCCTTCGCACCCCCTTACGGCGAGGGTCGCTGTGAATCGCTATTGGATGATGCTCTTCGGTGAAGGCTTAGTCCGCTCGGTTGGCGACTTTGGGGGACAAAGCACTCCGCCCACTCATCCCGGATTACTCGATTGGCTTGCGGTAGACTTTATGGAAAGCGGATGGGACGTGAAGCGCATGCTAAAGCAGCTCGTGACATCGAAAACCTACCGGAGAAGTTCTAAAATCGAGTCGATGCACCGTGAGAAAGATTCCGAAAATGAACTTTTGGCCCGCGCACCTCGATTTCGCCTTCAGGGTGAATTTATCCGTGACCATGCTCTCGCAGTCAGTGGCTTGTTAAATCCAATGGTTGGCGGCCCCGGGGTGAAGCCTTATCAGCCAGCGAACATCTGGAATGAGGTCAGCCTCAATGGGGGACTTCGTTACAAACAGGACCAGGGCGATAAGCTCTATCGGCGCTCGATGTATACCTATTGGAAGCGCAGTTCACCCATGCCAAATATGTTAATTTTCGATTCACCAAGCCGTGAAAAATGTGTCATCCAGCGCCAGCGAACCAACACTCCTTTGCAGGCTCTTGTGACTCTCAATGATCCGCAGTTTCTGGAAGCGGCCCGCGCTTTCGCGGAGCGCTTGCTCAAGTCTGGTAAGAGCGATCCTGCGGCCCGAATCGATCTTGCTTATCGCTACGCTACCGCCCGGCTAGCCACTGGGAGGGAAGTTGAAATTCTCACTCAGCTTTATCAAAAAAATCTGGCACGGTTCCAATCGTCTCCTGAGACCGCCAAGGAATTCCTGAAGGTGGGCGAATCACCGCGTGACGAATCCCTTGACTCATCTGAGCATGCCGCCTGGATGGTGGTTGCCCAAACCATTATGAACCTCGACGAGTCGCTCACCCGGAACTAGTCGCTCACCCGAATTATAAAGCCATGCAACCTTTTAATCCTCTTCTTGAAACCCGCCGCCAGTTCCTTCTTCGTACTGGAAATGGGATCGGGGCGGCAGCTCTGAGCACCATGTTGAACCCGTCCCTTATTGGCTCAGCGATGGGCGAGGGGATGCAGCCGTATGGTGGCTTGCCAAGCATCCCTCATTTTCCCGGGAAGGCGAAGCGTGTCATTTATATGTTCATGGCTGGAGGGCCAAGTCATATTGACCTCTTCGATTACAAGCCCATCCAGCGTAAGCTTCACGGCACCGAGCTCCCTGATTCGGTTCGCCAAGATCAGCGTCTTACAGGGATGTCGAGCGGGCAGAAATCTTTCCCCTGTGTCGCTCCCATGTTCGAGTTCGGGCAGTATGGCGAACATCAAACTTGGGTGAACAAGGATCTTCTGCCGCACACTGCGGGGGTCGTTGATAAGATCACCATCATGAAGTCGCTTCACACCGAAGCGGTGAATCACGATCCAGCCATCACTTTTATCAACACTGGCGCCCAGCAACAGGGAAAACCTTCAATGGGCGCTTGGTTGAGTTATGGAATGGGCTCCGTGAATGAAAACATGCCTGGATATGTGGTGATGATTTCGCGCGGTCGTGGTCAGCTTCAGGCACTTTACGACCGTCTTTGGGGAAGTGGATTCCTTCCTGCCAAACACCAAGGGGTGAAGCTTCGTAGTGCGGGCGAACCTGTTTTATACCTCAAGAACCCAAAGGGCTTCGATCGTGAGGCGCGCCGCGGCCAACTTGATAGTCTCGAGCAACTTAATGAATTGAACTACGATAAGTTTGCCGACCCAGAAATTCAGGCCCGGATTTCGCAATATGAGCTGGCTTTTCGTATGCAGTCCGAAGTACCCGGCCTCATGGATATTGAAGGCGAACCGGATCACGTGAAGGAGCTATATGGTCCTCAAACTGATAAGCCTGGAAGCTTCGCGCGGAACTGCCTGTTAGCGCGTCGCATGGCTGAAAAAGGAGTTCGATATATTCAGCTTTTCCACCGTGGCTGGGATCAGCACGGCGCTCTACCCTCGAAAATCCGGCAGCAATGCGAGGATATCGACCAACCGGCGGCCGCTTTGCTCAAAGACCTTGATCAGCGGGGCATGCTCGAAGATACCCTTGTCGTCTTTGGCGGTGAGTTTGGCCGTACCATCTATTCTCAAGGTAAGCTGACCAAAGATAACCATGGCCGTGATCACCATGGGCGATGCTTCTCAATGTGGATGGCTGGTGCCGGAGTCAAACGAGGGTTTGAGTATGGGAAGACGGATGATCACAGCTACAATATCATCGAAAATCCCGTTCATATCCGGGACATGAATGCCACGATCCTTCACCAATTGGGTATCGATCACAACAAGCTTACCTTTAAGTATCAAGGGCTAGACCAACGTCTTACGGGAGTAGAAGAGGCGCACGTGGTTAAAGATATCTTGTCTTAGGAAGGCCAAAATAAGAACGGCCTAACCTACTCTCGGGGGTTGACCGGAGGTGCGAGGGTGGCAAGTCTTGTGAATGCGCATTCTACTTTCGTTGATTTTACTTTTACCGGGTTTTGGTGCGGAGCGCCTGAACGTCATCCTATTTGTAACCGATGATCAGTCGCCGGTAGCAGGCTGTTACGGTAATTCTGTGATTAAAACTCCTCACTTAGATGCGCTGGCCAAGGAGGGCACAATGTTTACGCAGGCCTTTGCCACAACGGCCTCCTGTTCGGCTTCTCGTTCGGTGATTCTTTCCGGGCTGCACAACCACTTTAATGGACAATATGGGCACACTCATAACTTTCATAAGTTTGAGTCTTTTCGGTCAATGCGAGCTTTTGCACTTCCTCAGCTGATGGCGCAGGCTGGTTATCGCACGGCGCAGATTGGTAAACTTCACGTGGCACCCGAATCGGTTTTCCATTTTGATCAATACCTGAAAGGAAACCCCCGGAATGCGGTCCAAATGGCGGAAGTTTGTAAGCCAGTTTTCGAGGACGAAAGCGGGAAGCCTTTCTTTTTGTATTTCGCGACTTCTGATCCCCATCGGGGAGGTGGACGTGATCAAACTTTTTCGGGAGAGCATAAGCCGGATCGGTTCGGTAATCTGCCCAAAAAGAAGGCTTACCCTGGGGTGGAGGAGGTTTTCTATGACCCGGGAAAAGTGATTGTTCCGGGATTCCTTCCGGACACTCCGGAGTCGCGTGCCGAAATCGCCAATTATTACCAATCGTGTTCGCGAATCGATCAGGGGCTGGGTCGGCTAGTTGAGCTTCTTAAGAAAAATGGCAAGTGGGACAATACCGTCATCATTTACACGGCAGATCATGGGATGGCATTTCCTGGGGCAAAGACAACGGTCTATGAAGCGGGGCTGAGAGTTCCGTTTGTGGTTCGTCATCCTGGAGTGGAGAAGAAGGGAAGGACCAACGAGGCAATGTTGTCTCATACGGATCTGACTCCGACCATTCTAGATCTTGCAGGTGCTTTAAATGAGAAAAAGACAGCGCCGGCCAAGCCGCTTCCCTTTGATAAAGTTGGAGTTGGCGAAAATTCGGGTAAGCGGCCTGTTAAATATCACGGTCGTTCTTGGCTGCCGATTCTTGAAGAAACCAAGCCGGAAGGTTGGGACGAGGTTTCGGCCTCACATACGTTCCATGAAATCCAAATGTATTATCCGATGCGTGTGATTCGTGATCGTAAATACAAATTGATTTGGAATATCGCGTATCGTCAGCCTTATCCTTTTGCGTCAGACCTTTGGGTTGCTGCGACTTGGCAGGCTCAGTGGTCGAAAGGTAAGGACGCAGACTATGGTGGGCGAACAGTGGACTCTTATATAAATCGCCCCGAGTTTGAGTTTTTCGATATCATTTCCGATCCCAACGAAAGTCGTAATCTGGCGAATGATCCGGTCCATGCGGCTGTTTTGGCTAGCTATAAAGACCGTCTCAAAACCGAGCAGAAGCGGACGGGCGATCCTTGGATTATGAAATGGGAATACGAGTAAGAATAGCGCACCACTCAAGGCTCTTTGCACCGCTAAACCATGAATTAAATTCATGGTTTAGATGTATGAGTTTATTAATAAGACATCTTAATTTATTTGTGAGTTAAATGAAGCCTCTTTAAGATGAACCACGAAAAGCCTGACAGAGTTAATCTCATTTGCGAGAATCTGAAAGAGTTGGCACAAAAAACGCTTAACTCAGACAGAGTCATACGCATCGATTGCTCAATGTCGTTGAAGGGCTTTATTAAACCAAAAAAGTGAAACTAATGAAAAGACATACTCAAGCAACCTTTGGAATCCTCGGCTTAGCACTTGTTGCTGGTGCCTCTCAAGCATCTGCAGATGTTGAGTCCCTTATTGGGGGTGACGTTTCCGGGGAAATTTCCGCCGGCTGGGATAGCCGCTACTTCTACCGTGGCCTTTGGTTCGGTGATGAAACCACATGGACCAACGCTTCGGTTTCAAAAGAGCTCGCCTCGAATTTGACTGGTAGCGTGAATCTATTCTATACCGACGTGATGGATGATGCGCTCTCTTACTCTGAGGGCAACATCGGCGCAGCTCTCTCTTACGACTTAGGCTTCGGCACTTTAGACCTTGGGTTCGTTCACTTCCGTTTTTATGACGGTTTTGCAGGAACTGAAAGAGGTGGTGTCCGTGGAACCGGGATCGCGGGTAACGACGAGGCTAACGAGTTTAACCTGACCTATTCTCAGGATCTCTTTGCTGGTTTCTCTGGCCACGTTCTTGTTGGTCGTGACACCACAATTGATGGGACATACGGTGAGCTTGGTGTGAGTAAAAGCTGGGAAGTATGCGAAGGTGTTGGCCTTGATTTTTCACTCACAGCTGGTTACAGCTTAGATAGCTACTACACCTTCGATGGTGATGACCCTGAAGATTGGACGCACGTTCTGATTGGCGTAGCTCTTCCAATGACGTTAACCGAGACCGCAAGCTTAACTCCTTACGTAAACGTAAACATCTCCAAGGATTCTCGTGACCCCACCAACTCTGGTGTAGGTCGCGGCGATGACGAAGTTTACTTCGGGGCTTCTCTCGCAGTCAGCTTCTAAGATTTAGAGATTCAGAATTTTAATTCTTTGCTCAATAATAAAACCGCATCTCGCCTCTGGGCAGGATGCGGTTTTTTCTATTCTGGATAGCTGGCCTCCTGAAAGCCTTGGTGAGTTCGGATGTTACGTTTTCCCGCCTTGAGCTCTGCTTCGCGGCGTTTGAGGAACTCACGAGAGATCATCTGGGCCTTTTGGCGATCCTTGAGGTCGTAATCCCAAAATTCCTGAACCACTTTTTCGGCAGCCGGATAATGTGACCCGTCATCGCCGACTCGTTGCCTAGTTTCAGCGAGTTGCCTCTTAAGATCAGCGACTAGTTCGGCGTGATTAGGATCATCGTAAAGATTGATTGTCTCGTGCGGGTCGGTGGAAAGGTCATAGAGCTCCCATCCGGGAGGAGTTTGATAGCCCCCATCGTAGTTGCAGCCATAAAAGTAAATTAGCTTGTGGGTCTTGGTGCGAATCCCAACATGCGCTGGATTATCGTGGTGAACCATGTGCATCCAGTAGCGATAGTAAGCGGTTTGCTTCCACCCCTCGGGTTCCTTTCCAGTTTCAAGGTGTTTTTTGAACGATTTACCCTGCATTGAAGCGGGAACTTTAAGACCTGCCATGTCAAGCATGGTGGGGCCGAAGTCGACGTTCTCGACGCAGCTATCAATCACGGTGCCAGGTTTGATGGACTTGGGGTAGCGAACAAGGAGGGGCATTCGCTGAGATTCCTCATACATCCAGCGCTTATCCTGGAAATCGTGCTCTCCTAGCATGAAGCCTTGGTCTCCGGTATAGATGATGATGGTGTTGTCCATCTGGCCGGTTTCTTCGAGGTGCTTGAAAAGGCGGGCCAGGTTATCATCGATGCCTCTTACGCAACGGAGGAATTTTTTAAGGTAGGCATTGTAAGCGAGGCGCGTGTTATCCTTTTCGGTGTAATTTTTTGAATCGAAGTCTCTCGGAAATTCTGCAGGAAAGCGGGGAGGAAGATCGATAAGGTAGTTACGTCTGGGATTACGAGACCCGTTTGAAGTGCCGATGTGCGGAATGAGTTCATCACGATGTCCTCGCGTGGCGATCGAGCCCCATTTCGGGTGGCGCTTCCAGAGAGTTTCGGGCTCTGGCACCTTAACGTTTTTCAAAAACCCTTCATAGCGAGGCGCGTTTTCAAAGTAATCGTGCGGAGCTTTGTAGTGATGCATTAGAAAGAAGGGTTTTTCTTGATTCCATCCCTCTTTTAACCAGTCGAGAGTGATATTTGTAATGACATCGGTGGAGTGCTCTCCTTCGAACTTGATTGTATTTTTCTTCCACGCCTTGTCTCCACGAATACGGAACTCAGGGTTGAAGTAAGATCCTTGTCCGGCCAAGACTGAATAGTAATCGAAATCGGCAGGCTCGTCCTTGAGATGCCATTTCCCGATCATGGCGGTTTGGTATCCTGCTTTGCCGAATTCAATGGCAAGGGTTTGCTTGCCTGGAGGGACGCGCCCGGCGAGGTCGAATGCGTTGTTATTATGATTATATTGCCCGGTAAGAACGCAGGCGCGCGAGGGAGAACAGATGGCATTCGTGCAAAAGGCATTTTTAAAAAGGGCCCCTTCTTTGGCGAGCCGGTCGATGGTCGGAGTTGGAGCCACTTCTGCGAGGCGACTGCCGTAAGCGGATATTCCATGGGCCGCGTGATCGTCCGACATGATGAAGAGAATGTTGGGACGAGAGTCGTGGCTGCCGTGATGATCGGCCAGAGCAAGGGCAGGCAAGAGGGTGAGGAACGCGAAAAACTTAGATCTCATTTGTGGTGAAGGATTACGGGAACATTTCACTGGAGCAACGAGAAAAGCATATTGAGTAGGAGTGAGGGCTCGCTATCCTTGCAAAGATGAAGAGACTGATGATGGTTTTCGGGTTGGTAGCAGGTGTGGCTTCCGGGGAGGTTAAAGTGGAGCTGGCGGGTCTCCAAGTCACGGCTAAGGGCTACGTCCCGAAAGGGGAAAATGAATTTAACTCATTGAGAGCTTTTAATAGGCAGCTCGGAACGAAGGTTGGGTTACTTGTCACAAGCAGTGACAAGGCAATCGTAAAATTGGATGAAGAAAAATCAAAAGTGACCGTTTTTTCTGATGACCAAGAGACTGACCTTATTAAAGTTAAGGGCCGTTTCGGGAGGAAGAGTGGGGTATTTAGGATGACTTCGGAGGCAAAGGACGGCAAAGCGATCATCACTCATGTTGAATCTTCAGGGGTTCCAAAAAAGGGGGCAAAAAACCTGACTTTAAAAGGAGGTCTTGTGGTGTCGTTGGCATCGAAGTCCAAGGAGGTTAGGTCAGAACTTACGGTTTTAAAAAAGGGTGAAAAATTGGTCGTGGGAGAAGATGCTTTTGAGGTCAATAGCTTGGGAAAACCCGATTGGGGAGATGATCCCATACAGGTTGAGCTTAAAAGTTCAGTGAGTTATAAGGATTTCAAAGGTTTCCACTTTTACGATTCGGAGGGCAACAAGGTTGAATCCAACCGCTCAGGGAGTGGTTCCATGGGGATTTTTGGAAAGCGAACCTACACCGTGAGTTTCAACCTCAAAAAGAAGGTCGATAAGATTGTTCTCGCTGTGGATGAATGGAGCGATCTGGAGGTCGTTAAAATTCCTTTTGATTTTACGATTGGAGCTGGTCTTTAAATTCTTGGGATTGCGGGATTGAAAAACGATCAGGGCAACCTAAAAGTTAGGGTATGACAAAGATCGTTCTCGCGGGTTTTTTGGGTATGTTGCTCGTGGCGTTTGTCAGCGCGCGAACGTGGACCGATAAAAAAGGTCGCAAGATTGAGGCTGAGTATCTGTCACAGACCAAGGATGCAGTTCGATTGAAGCTCAAAAATGGTAAGGAAGTTAGTGTGCCGTTTTCAAATCTCAGTCGGGCCGATTTGAACTTTCTGATCGAAGCCGAAATTGCTTCCGCGGAAAAAGAAAATGATAAGGAGCCCGGGGATGGAGAGATGGAGAAAAAAGGAAGTGACGGAAATAAGAGTGGGGGAATCGTCATTGAGGTCGCTGACCCAGCGTGGGACCGTCCGGTTCTCAGAGAAGTTGTTTTGGAAGCGCCGATTGAAGTTCAGGAGGAAAAAAGAGGAGAGTTTCTTTATTTTTCTTCAGCGAATTTCCGAATTGTCGCAGATGGTCGGATGAGCTCGAAGGGCGTTCTCACGATACTAGAAGTGTGCGAGCTTACGAAAACTTATTGTGAGTCTCTTCCTTTTGGATTGAGCAATCGGTTTAAACCAGTTGACGGGAAGTATGAGATCCGCGCGGTAGGTGAGAAGGACGAGTGGATTAAGATGGGGCGTCCGGAGGGGAATCGAAGTTCCTTCAATCCAAATGATGGGCAGCTTGAAATTTGCCTCGAGCTTTTCGGTCTCAGTTCGGCGGGACGTGGTGGTGAGACAGCCACGCGCAACTTGGCAGGTCAAATGATCTTACACGTGAGCCGTTGTATGTTGCCTGAGGTTTACGAGCGTAATTTCATGGATTGGTTTACGGAAGGCTTTCCTAATTTGATGAACATGGCGGTCTATGAGAAAGGCAAACTCGATTTCACCAATGTGGCTGAAGAGACTAAAGATCTCTTGATGGGCAAGGGGAGTGGCAGGACACCAATTTTCAAAAAGAAAATAGAGATGCCCAAGATGTCGGACTTGATCACACAATCGGTGGGTGGAATTGCTGAGGAGGAAGGGCGTCGTCAGTTTCTTGCACAGAGTGTTCTTGTCATGACTTATCTTACCTTCCTTGAAGATGACGGGAAAGCGACCGGCCTTCGGCAAGGGTTGCGATATGCGCATGATTTCCAAAAAAATCAGCCGAAGACAATCAGGTATAAAGATCAGGAAGATCTGGAACGGCAAAAGGCTGAACTGAAGAGGCTCCGGGACGAAATGGATGACACTGCGATTGCGATGATGTTTCGCAAGCGTCCCTGGAAGGAAGCCGAGGAGGACATTGCGAAGCTTTGGAAGGTGAAGGGCCTTGAGCTAATTTTCCCGGGAGCAAAGAACGAGTAGTTTTACTGAGGGGGAGCGTTCTTGCCAAAAGAAGAAAGAAAAAGGCCCAACTCGTGCGAGCCGAACCTTTAAAATTTGATTTGGAAACAGGTTTTATCCCTGAAGTTCTTCGACGATTTCAGGATCATTCATGAGCTTCGAGCGCTCACCGTTCACAGCCTCCCATTGTTTTTTAATCCGTTGGCTAAAATCATCATCGTCTTCGTCATCCTCGCGCCCCTCTGAGAATGTAGTCAGCACTTTCATCGTCGCATCGTTGAAGTCTCTTAGACGTGAGTCGAGCTTCTTGGATACTGCCTCAAGCTCGTTGAGGGCATCTTTGGCGGCATCACGGTCTGAGGAATTGATGCTCCCTTTCCCACTCCAGCCCATCATTTGAATCTTGCGAGCGATTCCGGAGATGTTTGTGTTAATTTGGTGAAATGACCCACCAAGAGACAGGAGTTTCTTTTCTTCACCTTTGGCTACACTTAGGAGGATTTGGGCCGATTGATGATTGGGCATCTTTTTGACCACATCTTCGAGGAGGGCGATCACGGCGGGGGTGTTTAAAGATTCTTCGCCCTTAGCCTCAATGAGATCGGCAACCTTCTTGAAGTCGTCGATGGTGGATTGGACCTCTTCTGGTTTGTCCTTGGAGGCAACCATGAGGGCTTCCTCAAGGGTTTTGAAGCTGAAGACTTGGATAGCCATGAGCTTTTTGATTCCGTCGAGCACAACGATGTCGGACACACCCTTGATGTTTTCGTGAGGGACTCCCACGAGATTGCAGCCCTTGTTGGTGGCGCCGCGGATCTTACCGGCAACTCCGCCGATGCGGGTGACCTTGCCATCGGCGGTGATCGCACCGGTGCAGGCAAACTTATCATCAAGCTCGCGGCCGGTGAAGAGAGAGTCGACAATGATGGACATCGCGGTTCCGGCAGAAGGACCGTCTAGTAAAGTGTCCTTATCTTCGAAGGTGATGGTAACTCGGTAGCCTGAGGGGATCCGGCCGTCCTCTTCGTGGCGAACCCGCATAAGTTTCATGATTTCTTCAAGAGAGTTACCAGTCATGTTTCCGACCTTTTGGTCGATATGGAATTCGACTCCATCGATATCTTTTTCACGGAGAGCAGTTGCGCTCAGTGACGCGGCTGCTCCAGCGTGACGTCCATTGGATAGGGTGCGGACGGAGAGGCCGTAAACGGTGCGTTGGTTCGCCGCGAATTTCTCAGCGTCTCCGCCAGGGATCGTTTCGCGGCGCTCTTCAAACACGTTGTTACTTTGGCGATCCCACGGGTTGTTGAAGACCGGACTTTTCATCATGTCTTTCCAGTCGGCCTTCCCGGTTTTTTCCTGATAGTCCTCAAGCTTTTTTTGGTATTTTCCCTCAGGTTCAAATCGTAGTGCAATGTCGATACAATAGGAGGCGCAGGCGAGGTTGTCCTTGTTTTCGTCCTTGCGCATTAGGGCACGAATGCCCCGGTAGAGTTTGCCGTAAATATCAGATTTGGCTGTATCTTGCTTCACGGTTCGGCTGCGCTGTTTTAGGTCATCGTGGACGTCCTTGAAGTTCTCTGACTTCGGTTCAAGTCGACCTGAAATTGCGAGGGAATTAGATCGGAGTTCGAAGTTCACTTCATTTTCTTCCTCATCAAAATCACGAGCAACCGAGAGGAGCCCGGCGAAAAGGGAGGTTTTTCCTATTTCGGTAATTGCGAGTTTTTTAACCTTAAAGAGCTCTTTCTCCATGTTCGGAGGGCGATAATTTTCGGCTAGAATCACCCCGGTGAAGATGAAGAAGATTGAGACAAGGCGGATTTTCATTACTGTCGGAATTGTAGAAGGGGAGTTAATATTATTCAATAGCCAAAGCGGATCAAGGAGGCGGGCCTATTTATCTTCTTTGGGAGTGGGTTGAGAGCCTTCCCGTAGTCCGGCACGAAAGCTCTCCAGCTTCTTCTGGAATTTGATCATATCTTGGGCACGGGTCTCTTCCTCATTGTCTAGAATAGCGGATGCCCCGCGTCCCACCGAATTAAGATCCTTGATGAGATTCAGGGCATCATCGAGAATTTCGATATCTCTCCGCTGCAGGCGTTTTTTAAGAGGGGTAATACGATCACGGGTTTTTTTATAGACCTCTGTGACGGCGAGCTCTGAGGTTTGGTCAATCTCGTATTCAAATTGGGCAAGGGGTTCGAGCAGACGGTTCAGCTCCTGGGTAAATAAAAAGTGGCTGAAATAAGCTGGGCGTCGGATCGATTGTCGAGCCAACATCGCTGCCGAAATGTGATTTGGAGAAAGTTGACTGGCCTTGATGAGTCGATCTTTGACTGCGGACAAGCTGAGAAAGTTTCCGAGATGAGCGACTTGGAGAGCCTTGTCGCAGACTTCGAGGTAGCTTTTGGACGCGGTTTTTAAGTCTTCGGGCATTTTCCCGTCTTCGTAAAATAGCTTGCGGGCCATTTCGAAATTGGAGGCCTCAAGAACCTCGTATTTGGTGAAAAATGAAGCTTTATCAAGCACGAGCATCCCTGTCATTTCCTCAATCATGCCTTTTCCAACAATAAGGCGGGTTCCGATTGGAAGGCTGAGTTCTTCGAGCCGTTGAATCAGCTCCCAAGCGTAATTTGGTTTTTGAAGGTTTCCGGTGGCTTGGAGTCTGGCAAAGAGAATGGTATTTCTTCTCAGAGGGCGTCCGGAGACTGCTGCATCCAGCATCATGGCTATATTGGCGGCAATATTTTCTCTATTTTTGGCAAGATACTGGCGCTTGTTAGTGTTGATGTTGAGGTTGTAGCCGTTGGGAAGGGCTTTGGCGTTTTTCCGGAAGAAGCTCAACAAGGAGGATTGAAGTGGGTTGACGTTAAAATCGGTCGGCGGCTGGAATTTTAAGGTGCCATTTCGGTCTCCAGACTCGGGGGCGTTTTTGTCATCAGGATCCGGGTTGGGAGCTTTCGTAATAATAAGGCTGGTCGTGACCAATCCGGGTTTTGATGGCGAGCCATCGTTGATCCCGTTCGAAAACATGGGGATTACGGCCAAGATTGCTTTCGCCTTATAATCTGAAGCGGTGCGTTTCTGAGTGGGTTTGATTTTGGGGTCTTGGTTTGCGGCGAGTTGCTTTTGTGGATCAAATTTTGAGATTTCAGCAATGACGCTATTCCAGCGTTTGTCGGTATTAAGGGCATCGTGGTTTTTCAGGACAGGATGGTCGCTGGCGATCGGTGCAAGGACGTCGAGAAGAAGTTGCCCAAGAAGTTGCCCCTCGGATTCTTTTGGAAGCTGGCTAAGCCAATCGGCGGTTTCGATGAGGCCCTTGCGGGCAGATTTGACAAAAAAGTCTTCTGGTTGGCGTCGTTCGCCGCCCTTGAGATAAGACGTTTCAATTAAATGTGCTCGTTCGTGTCCCGGGAGTAGTCTTTTGCTTAAAGTGAGGAGCTGGGCGCGATGCCGGACCTCGATGGCCGACTTCGGCATCGGCCCGTCGGCCAAGACAGCTAGGTAGTCGGCGAGGTCCCGGATGGCATCAACATCCATGGGGATGAGGTCCCGACGCAGGAGGGGGGCGGAGTCGTTTGCCGGGACATATCTGACCGCCGCGTTTGCAAGAAACGCTAGGATCAAAAAGGCGGCAGGAAAAACGAGTCTCATCACCCTAGGAGGTTAGCTTGACCGTCTTTTGTTGCAAAGCTCTATGGTTGCTTGGACAAGGCCTGTTGGACAGTGCCTCGGGGAAAGGGTGATAAGGTTAAGCGGGACTACAGGGTAAAATTAGGGAATCGTTGCTTGTGAGGGATGCCTCCTGAGGTTTTTTTGGGAAAAGATCAAAAACGAAGAAAAAGAGGGTGGAAAAGAGAATGCGCGGAGTTGACCCAGCGAAACTCCGACCTAAGATCACGCTCTATGGCAGACGCGATTGATGATGCGAAGGAAGCTCTGACGAGCATGCTTGGAAAGCTTGGGTTTGAATTTGAGGTGGAAGTCTCTGGTGATCCCGGAAATGAGATTCTTAATATTGTCTCGGATGATTCCGCGCTTTTGATTGGGAGGAATGGAGACCGCTTGGATGATATTCAGTATCTTGTGAACCGAATCACTCGGAATGCTCACCCGGATTCTCCCAGGTATCGGGTTGATTGTGACGGTTATCGCGCTCAACAAGAGCAGCGGGTTGCCGACAAAGCACTCCACCTAGCGGACAAGGTCCGCGAAACCGGCCGGGAACTTTGGATGAATCCCATGAATTCCTACCATCGTCGTCTTGTGCATAATGCTCTCGCGGATGATTCCGAAATCGAGACCGTCTCCGAGGACAGCAGTTCACGAAATAAGAAAATCCTCATTCGCTTGAAGTAAGTATCGGCTGATGGAGACTCATCGCCTCGTCCGCCCAAAAGACCTGAATCAATACGGGCATCTTTTTGGTGGCAGGCTCCTCGCTTGGGTGGATGAAGATTCATGGATCGCGGCAAGCCTTGAGTTCCCCGGGTCGCGCTTTGTGACGATGGCGATGGATGAAGTCGTTTTTCGCCACAGTGTCAAAGAGGGGACAATCCTAACAATCAAATCAGAGTCGGTGAAACTTGGCCTGACTTCGGTAACTTACGAAGTCAGGGTGGTAGATGAGCAGGCGCAAGATGACAACCCGATCTTCACCACTCGTGTGACCTTCGTTAAGGTCGACGAGTCAGGAAAAAAATCTCCCATTAAAAAATGAACTTTGCTACGCAAGAACCCCTCGTCGTTTTGATGGCCAATATTCCAGACCTGATTTCTAGCAATTTACCTGGTCCACGCGCTAAAAGCTTAGCGATTTATTTTCCTGGCCTAGGGTTTTAGAGTTTCGCTGCCTTCCTTTGTCTATGTTTGAAGTAAGAGAAAAGCCGGAGATGGTCGAGAAGGCCATGCTCATTGGCTTTTGTTTTGATAAATCCGAGGAGGCGGAAACGCAGTTGCTCTTGACCGAGTTGGTAGAACTTGTTGATACGCTCGGGATCGGAGTGACGGGGATTGAGTTGGTAAGAGTTCGCGATACCAACAAGCGGTTTATCTGTGGAACGGGCAAGGCTGATGAGCTCGTTGAATTGGCTCGTGCTCGAGGCTGCGACTGCATGGTATTCGACAATGAGATCTCGCCCATGCAGCAGCGTAACTGGGAA
>MDTB01101120.1_pt1 | contig 16802 bp, 13 predicted proteins | sample 811161 | NCBI WGS metagenome assembly MDTB01 (sample SAMN05326650, study PRJNA326480) | marine metagenome | isolation source: seawater | place: Mediterranean Sea | collected 2009
CTGAAATCTTTGCTCTGTAGTTTTAACACTAACACCTTGTTCAAAACCAACTAGAGCCCTATCGGTTTTATTTAAAATTTTAACCATTAGAACCTCCTCAAAACTCCAGATCTTTGTGAGACTAACAAAACGGATCTCAATTTAGCTCGTTCATCAGGATCGTTATATATATCTGAATGCCTGTATGTTATCTTATACCTTTCTAAGGCATGGGATTCGATAATTAAGTTTATCCCTAAGAAATTATTATTTCTAGGCACAAATTGTGCAATTAGATCAGAGAATGCATCATCTAACCACCTAAAAAGATCAAAAAAGTTTCGATAATTAACTTTTTCAGTTAATCTATTGAAATATAAGTTTCTCATGTGCCTTAGATTAGGGTATTCTTGAGAAAAAACTAATTCTGGCTTACCTAATGCGTTATCTAAAGCATCAATAGAAGAAAAAATATTCATGATATCTTCATCTAAACCACGTTGAATGTGTATTTGAACTTCAAATCGATTATCATTAGTTTCTTTTTCCCAAGGAAAGATTTCATGAACAGGGGCTACTTTAGAATTATAGAGGCTTATGTTAGGGCCTTCAGAAAATCCGTGAATTTTAATTTTATCATTTCCCAAATATTCGTCATAAAATGGAGATATTATTGTATAATCAAATCTTTCCCCTTTGATTATGTTGTTAGAGGGTTCAAACCCAAAGCAAATACCTCCAGAAACGCTAGTATAAGCTCCACTTACAATTAGATTTAAGTTTTTGTCAGTGTAATTTTGAGAAAAATCTACTAAATCTAATCTTCCATTCGAATCAGTTCTTAAATCTAACTGGTCTGTTGATAAATTCAATCTTAGTTTCTCGAAAGAACCCGAAGACGTTGTGCTAAATGTGTTGTTAATTAAAGGATCATCAGTGCCAACAGACTTAAAATTTCTAGCGTGTTCTATAGATTCATTTTCTGATAGCGCTTTTGACCAAAACTTTATGTGACCAACTTTTCCATCAAAATAACTAGCTTTAGTATCTATTGGTATTGTAGATTCGCTAGTAACAGTATCGTTTAAAAATTGTTGTGAACTTCCGTAAGCAAACGATTGCGATCCTATTATCAAATAGGGTGGAGACCAATTTGTGCCGGCTAACGGGGTTTGAGTTTGAAAAACGTTCTTTTTTGGATCGCCTTCGTAAAAACCTTTTTCGGTACTAGTAAAAGATTTAAGTTTGTTAAAATCATAAGATGCTACTCTTATGAAGTAAGAAGATTTTGATTCATTTCCAATCAAATCATTTCTCTTTCTTCCATAACAAACGTACCATTTTTGCCCATCGAGCATACTAATTTGGGATCCAGTAATTTGAACTTTTATCAACCCCTTATTTTCCATACCCGAAGGGGAGGATGGGTAAGAACTTCTAACGTATAAAGTTAAAGATTCTCCATTATCGCTTAAAACTAAGTTAGAAGCAACGGCGAATTTCTTTTCCCATGCATTTCCACCTTCAGTTCCGGAAAGTACTAGCCTAGACAAGCTTCTTTTCACTCTTTTTTCTAAGCTGCTAGGAAATTGATAAACACCTTCAACTGACCACGATCCAGAAGTCAACAAACCATCGCTTGGGGTTGCAGAAATACCAGAATTTTCGTATCCAATTCGACCAGCATTTATAAAACCATTCCCATTAGCAAAACCATCAACTGTTATATTTGTCGAATCAGCTAAAGTAATAGAGTGATTCCCTAAATTTTTTCTGCTAAAATCATTAGTAGATAAATTAATAGTATCTATGTTATGCCCGGGCTCAGACCTTCTAGTTCTTATAGAAAAAGAATTCGGAAAAGAAGAAGTTAAAGAAGCAGTCAAGACGCCTAAAGTTTGAACGGTAGTTAAACCAGACATAGATACAGGGATATTTTGTCCTGATGCTGATCCACCATCTACGAACTGAAACGTTTTTGAATTTTCAAAAGCATCAGTAATAGTAATTTTTGAATTAACTTGAGGTTTAGCTGTTAAATCTGTTGAATGAAATTTTATAGAACCTGATGCTAAAACATTTCCACCAGAAATAGTTGGTATACCAGGCTCTATCCTACTTCCAGTAAGAGGTGCTGATAGTAGCGTTGGCGAATTTATAAAAGTACCATCAACTCTTGCTTCACTTGGCGTAGCTTCTTTTAAACTACCCGAAAAAGATAGTAAGGTAGACATCTCTGTTATTTCTTGCCGAGATCTACCCATCCTAAATTCATTTTTTCCATTGAATTCTACTAACCTAAACAGCCTGTTTGGCTCTATTCCAGAAGATCTAAAAATTGTCTCTATAGCATATTTAGTTCCCTTTGAATTTAAAATATGATTTAAATTTTTAAGAACTCTTCTCCAAATTATATTTTGAACTTGAGAAAGGCTTCTTTCATAAGTACCTAACTCTGTTCCGTAATTTTCTCTTCCCAAAAATTGCTCAAAAGATGCATCACCAAATATTTGCGGTAATTCAAAACCATAATAGTTGGCTAAGTCAGGAAGGAAAGCACTTGAAACGCCTGATTCATCTAAGTAGTCCGGATGTAAGAATTGAGAAACTTGATCAACAAAAATCTTGTAGCTGTCTAATTCTTCAGCCATAAAATATAAGAAAAGAGATATTAACTGGGCTGATCCTAATCGACCAGATTGAGGAAGATTTTCAGAAGAAGAGTAACCCTCAACAATGTCTCCGTCTCTAGACACTCCTTCAAGGTATGCTCCTTCATCTAAATAGTGGGCTGGAATCAGTTTAGTTATTAAATTTGGGTTATTAGCATCATATTCAGATGCTTCAGATAAAAGACTAGAATTTAACTCTATGACATCTGGATGCGAAGGAAATAAAATTGGATTATACATAGAATCTTCTAAGCTCATAGAATTTTCAACACCAGCTTCAAAATTTTCTCTTACTGTTTCATTAGAAAAATTATTTATTCTAGAATGCAGACTTTTACCGCTGTGATCTAAAACAATATCATTATTAGAATAAGAGCCACTTGGCTCATTAAACCTAAAAAGCAGTTTTAAATTATCGTGGGCAAAAATATTTCTTTTTGAGTAGTATTCTATTTCTGAATTTTTTCTTAAAACGTGAAATAACCTAACTTCGTCTAAATAACCATTAAAAGTATTTTGAGATGATGGCAATTCAAAGTTAAAACTTCCTAAGTTTATAGACTCTCCTGTCCCAATATGGAAAGCCGAGTCTTCTGTATCTATTGAGTTAAACTTGAAAAATGTACTCTCAGCCAGGGTGTTTGTAACAGATCTTATATAAATTTTTTGTTGAGATGACGATCTGTCATAAATAAAAGATAAATTATGCCAGAAACCTTTTGATATAGAAGTCTCCACAACAGAATATTCCAAACCATTCATCAAAATAAAACCGATTGTAGATTTTGTATCAGCGTTAGAAGATTGCCTTAAGAAGACGGCATATCCAATTTTTTCATTACCTTCGCCACTTTTAACGCTGTAGAATAAAAAAGAGTTGTTATTAGAAGATTCTGGTAATCTAAGTGTGCATTCTAAAAAAAAAGAATTTTCTTTAGGGTTTAGATAAGAAATACCAAGATTTCCTTTAACTAAATTTTCGTTTAAGTAACCAGATTTGTCTACTACAGTAATATATTGTCCTTTATTAGAGTTTAATCTAATGAAGCCTTTACTTTTTGGAAATTTTTCTAGTACATATTTTTCTAAAGAAGATAACTTGTCTTCAAACTTTTCTATATCAGCATAGCTACCATCAAATGGGTATTGATTTATTATCTTTTCAAAAGCTACATTAATTTTTACTTCAGCAGAACCAAAAAAAGTATTGTTGTAAAATTTAGAATTGTCTAAAGGTATTTGTTGAGTTGATACCAACCCTGTATATTTTTCATTTCTTCTAAAAGAGTCTTCATCTTCGTTAACGTTTTTTACTGTCAGGTTTCTTTGATTTCTATCGAATAAGCCTCCACTTGAAAAAGAGTATTTTCTAAGTCTTTTTTTAGTAAAAATTTTTATGTTTTCGAAGGATCTTCTTCTTCCCATCTTATAAAACCTTAAACCTAAAGGTATCGTTAAATTGGACTTTATTGTCATTTATCAAAGAAGACAATTCAAGCTCATATGTATGCCCGGGAACTAGAGTTCCTGATTTTATCTGAGCTTTAAAAGCGTTGTTTTGAATATTCATTCTGGTAGAAAGATTATCAAAATCATAATCTATGATAACTTCTCTAGAAAGAGAATCCAGTATTCTATAATGCAAATCCCCTTGAAAGGTATCCGGATTTTTAGGTATTTTGCTAGAAGAGTAAGAAGAAGAGTTAACGATAGCGGAAACTAATATTTCTATATCTTCTCTACCTAGATATTCTGCTTTTCTGTTTTGAAAATTTATCGATATATCAGAAACATTAAAACTTTCATAATCATTTCCCCTTATTTTAATTCTCTTATTGGAAAAAGTAATCGATTCATCTGAAGTCATCCATTTAATGTCTACATAAAACCCGGTCGAATCAGCTAATAAAGCTCTTTTGACTAAAACATTGTTGTTTGGAATAGTCACTGTAGCTTTATATGTGCCTTTTAATCTAGTATTGTTAGAAGATAAATTAACTTGACTAAAGTTTACTGATTGAGAATAAGATCCAGAAGAAATTATTATCTTTCCGCAATTATCTCCTGTTAAAGCTGCTGCTGAGTTATCTAATAAGTTTGTAAAAGCGAGACCTTGTTGAGATCTTAAAATAAGGTTGAAAGCTTTGCCGGCATAAGCTTTATCCGAGTCATCTGAAAGCTCGTCATTAAAAAATACTCTTAACTTTGGGACTAAATGCTTATTTTTTACGTGCCTTGATGCAAACCTTTTTACGAATCTAGTTTTGCTATCAGAATCATAAGAGCCGCTAAAGCCTACTCTAAAACCATGATTTGGTATAGTTCCCTTGACTGCAGCTTTAACCGCAGTAGTTACATCAAAGACTAAACTATCATTTGGGTTTGAAAGATACTTAGAAGAACCAAAATCGACAAAAGAACCATCTAAACTTCCAGAGTTGAAATAATCTAAGTGAGAAGTATCATATCCTCCCCTTAAATTAGAGAAAGTTAGCCGACCTGTAGCTGTTCCTCCCAGCGTTATATCAGTATTTCCAGTTGGGCCAAAAGAATCTTGAGTTAGATTAACGATCGCCCCATCTCCTGGGTTTGTTGCTGTTATATTAAGATCCGGAGTTCCACCTTGACCTGTTTTAGCCGCGGCAATGGCAGCGAATATTCTGTCTGCTACGGTTGGGTTATCTGTAGCTCCATTGATGCCAAAAGTAAAATTTGTTGCGTTTGTTCTAGTTGGAGTGTTAGCTGCAGTGTTAGCTGTGAAAGTAACAGTGTTAGTACCATCGCTAAGTTGAAAGGTTGCGGTGTTATCTAATCCAGCATGGTTTGCTACAGTCACAGAACCTGCAGCTTTTACTTGCCCTGAACCTCCACCGGCCGCGGCGCCTTCTGATTTCCAAAGAGTAGCTGTATCCGTTGTAAAAGAAGAAGTTAAATAATTAGCAGAACCTAAATCGTTAAAACCGTTAACATCCATGCCATACCCTTCTTCGAAAGAATTGACTAATGGATTACAAATAGCTGAAAAGTTAAATGGTTTTTGAAGACCAGAACTAACATCGGTTAACTCTATTTGAGCTTTAAAATTAGCACTGCCTAGATTAAGAATACTAGAAGTTAAATCTCCGATTTTGTCGTAATCAAATTTTACTAATATCACTGACTTTTCTTTTACGCCAGAAACTACAAAAGAACCATTTTCAAGAATGCCAGATTCTTCATGAAGTTTAAAAAGGTCCAGCGTTGCTGCGTGTCCCACATTAGAATTTTTAGATCTATATGAATTATCAATGATTTTGTCTGTAATATACGTGTCTTTACTCGCTGTAATTAATAGTTGCATTATAACACGCTTACCCTAATATCATGATCTGGATATTTTAGTTCAAAAATACCGTTTTTATGTGGAAAAACATATCCTCTTTCTTCTCTAGCTAGCGGCAAAAACTCAGTGCTAAGAGAATAATCAAAAGAGTCAATCCCGTCAGAAGAAACTATAACCCCTGATTTAGATATTATCCTTATGCCCCTGTGATCTTGGCTTCTAGAAATAGAAGAAACTCCAGCTGAAGATAAGACAGCATATTCTATATCTCCTAAAGCTAGAGGTTGGTTTATATGAAATTTTCTAATATCTAATAAATTTTTCAAATTTGTTATTATAGATTGAGCTACATTTGATTTTTGTGCGCCTGGTACTGCAACTACTTTTACCTCTACAGAAAAGTTGTGGACAACAGCATCTAGTATGTTGTAAGAATCGTTTAGAAGCCTAAAACTTTCTAAATAGTTTTTTAAGTTTATTTTTAAATTATCGCTTGAAACTTTTAAAGGCTGACTAGTCGTTTGCACAGTTCCAAAATTAGATAATTTACCGACTGAATCTCGTGATATTAAACAAATATCAATTTGACCGGCTGAGTTAGCAGCTTCTGAAATTGACGCTCTAAAAACTCTTCCCAAGCCAGAAGGAAGAGAGTATATTCTTGACAGCAAATCTTCTTTTGTCACAATTCTGTTTTGAGAATTTCTAGCTACCGGAATTTGATCCCTTAATTCATCGATAGACGGTGGTGGGTTTCCACCGGTAGCTGATGAGTCGTTTGTAATGGCTAAATTAGATCTAACGAATATAGCGTCACTATGCGTCACGCTTGTTGGGAAAGTCAAATCTAAATAAGTGATCTCTTTGATCGATTTAACGCCAACGTTGTGATTAAAACCTCCACCGTAACGATATCTAACATTTAAAGTTACATTTCTTGGAGCTATTCCTAACGTATTAGTTCTTAAAAGAGAATTAGGATCTAACGAAAACTTGCTAAACACTCTTTTTCCATATAAAGGAACACTAAGGTCTGCAGGATCTGGCAACAAATCATCATCGTTAGCCATAGCGTCTCCGCCACCAAACGTCAATGTTGTCGACAAAAATTGAGGATCAAAATACTTTGTAAACCGATAAGGTGCCGGCACTACAGAAATAGATTGCTCTACAGAGTTGTTAGATATATTTTTATTATCAAAAATAGTAAAAACGTTATCTTGAGCTAAATTATCTACTTCATAGTAAACATTGCCGTCTGAATCGTGAACGCTTTCAATTAAACTGATATTTTGTTCAGATAAAACTATTTCCCTAAAGGGCACAAAAGAATCTCCAATTGAAAATATCTCTTCTCTTATCTCTCCTGAAACACAAAAACCGTACCTGCTAATTATTGCATAAGATTCTTTAAAATGTTGTTCTTGCGCAGCTTCTTCCCATAAGAATTTATTAGAGTTTACAACTTTTTCTGTAAAGTCCACATCTCTCATAAGATTAAAAGTTATTCCATTAGAAGATCTAAACTTAGATCCTTTTTTTATAGTCGGCAATGCAGATTCTTTAACGTTAGAATTTGAAGTATTATCGATAGGGATTCTTAAAACTATTTTAACATAGACAATAGACGGGCTAGCCCCGGGACTTTCAACGCCGGCTAGCTGTAAATGCTTTTTCACATTTTCTACTTCAATTGCATCAGACCATCGAAGCTCATTAAATTGATGATCTAAATAAAAAGATAGAGAATCTCCAACGTAGGCTAGCATGTCAACAAACATTCCGCCCAAACCAGCTTCAGTAAAATCTTCAATGTTGTTTGGGAAGAAAGTTCTAGCATGACGAACTAAATTTTGTTTAAAGCCATCAAAATCTCGAGCTATATAAGATCTTTTTACGATCTTTTTTTGTTTCGTTTTTACATCTTTTTCCATTACCCAGCTACCCTAAGAATTACTTCAATTTGTTGATTTGAAACCCCTAATCTAGGAATTGAGTAATTAACCCTGATGCCTATCTTAGCTGTTGATTCGTTATCTTCATACTCAGTAAAGGCATCAAAAGAATTCATACTTATAAAAGGCATATGCCGACTAATCGCAGAATTAATTCTAGATAATGCCTCTTGTTCAATATCGTCTGAAGCCATTTCAAAGCTTAGTTCACTCAAATTTGCTCCAAAATTATAAACACCAAGCCTATCGCCATGATTAGTCATAAGCATATTTTTAAAATTGTCTCTAATCTGGTCTTTTAAGCTTTTATGCATTTTAAACATTCCATCTCGACCAGTTCCTAACTCTAAAGGAGTCTTTATTCCTATTAATTTTTCAAACTCAAGGTCTCTTTTATGTTTTAGCTTAGTCGATAATTGTTGACCAGAGGACTTAAACTGAAACCTGCTTTGATTTTGGGACCTAAATCTTGCCACATCACACCTCTGGTGTATAAATATCTACTTAGATAAATTTATTGGTATTTATAATAGTATAAAATCACCACTTTCCAAGAGGGCACTCTTTATCAGAAGCTAGAACGTAAGCTGGATAGACACAACCACACTCTTTACATTTAGAACCAAGCGGAGTATTAATTACTGGAATCGTCAGGGCGGAAACAAAACTGTCGCAATTAAAACACTCCTCTGATCGGCTTAGTGCCTTCTGCTTTAATTCTGGTTCTAATTTTCCCACGTTTGCTTTTAAAGCATTCATCCAGCCCTCAACTATGTTTTTAGCACGCAATTTTTTACCTTAACTAAAATTAGATTCTATTTCCTCAGCAGTGTGGCCTGCATCCAAAGCTTTTTGATGTGCTTCAGTCCCAGGGGTATCGACTGCATCTCCAAACTTGCGAGTAAGTCTATCACGAAATTGCTTTTTTGCTTCTTCTTCCCCAAGCTCTTTATCTAAAATAATAATATCCCCGCCTTGGCCAAAATTTGGGTTTGGAATAGGTTCGCCGGCTTCATCAAGACTTATTGTTCCATCTTCATTTTTTTCAAATTCTTCAAGGTCTATATTACCAGGCATCATCGCGCCCAAAGCTTTCCCGATACAACCACCAATATTTCCAGGCATAGGAATTGGATAAGGACAAGGAACTGGAAACGGTAATTCGGGAGCTGCTGGGTCTATTCCTTCAAGTGCTGGCAGCACTATATCAATCGGGATTTGCATTGTTGGTAGAACTAAATCTGCTGTCAACAATTCAATAGGAATTGGTGGGACCTTTGGTTCCCAGCCAGGCAACTCAATTTCCGGGAGTTCCATAGCGGCCATTAAGCCTGGTAACTCAGGAATGCCGGGAAGCGCTGGAGCTGCCGCGGCAATTTGAACAGGGGGCAGTTTTGCAGCTATATTTGGAAGTTCTAGTACTACCCCAGGAAGATCAGCCGCTACAGTTATAGCTACATTCAAAGCCGGCTCGAGCATAACGTCGAGCATGCCATTCATCAACTCTATAGAACCAGGTGGTATATCACAAGTCATAACGGGTTCGTTGTTTTCATCAAACATTGGAGAACCATCAGGGTTAGACTTTTGATATTCTGGTATTCCCATACATTCACAACAAAATTTTGCTGCACTTGATAGCCCTAAAGAATCTGCAGCTGCTTGTAGCGCTGGGTGCGGTTCTTCAGGTGGAAACGCAGGGGGGCCGGTTGCTGTTGCGTTTGCTTCTGACCTTGCTGATTCTGCTGCTTCCATTTGCTCAGCAGTAGCTGCTGCTCTTTCTTCATCAGTCATAAGCAGTTTCTCACTATTTTATTTTAGCAACAGTTGAACGTGCTGCTTCTAAATTGGAAATCAATGCTTCCTGTGCAGCGAGAAGTGTCTGAACAGCATTGCTCAAGTCGGCACCACCGACAACTGGCATACCCATATTCCCCTTTGATGAACCACCAGGAGTGAAACACGCCATTATTTGAGTACCTGCTGTTAACACCATAGTAGAGTAAACAGTAAGTGCTTGAATTACTGCATCTCCTAAAAGCATGTGTTGGGTTGCTCCTTCACCAATAAAAACCTGGTCTGCATTATCGCCTGGCACGCCGGTAGATGCAGCAACTTTTGATCTACCTCCAAGTATTACTTTTGGACCATCAATATAGATAGTTCCGTCAGGTTCTATAGCTATAACGGCACGTTTATCAGCTTCGTGGTTTCCAGTTGCCGCGCTCGGAGCACCTTCTTTTATCAGCCTAATAGATCCATTCGCGGTAGGTGATGCGTCATCAGGGTCTTTTCTTGCAATTATTCGGACGTTGTCTGCTTTAAGGGCAACACTAGAACCTTCCGTTGCTGCACCTTTGTTGTTTGCTACTTCAGAAAACTTTACAAATTCTCCATCTGCTAAACCGAAATCTTTATCTACATTAGAACCAGCGGTTATGTAGATTCTTGCTGCGTCATACCTGAAATCTGGATCACCTTCGATAGGATGATCAGTTAAATTATCTTTAATGTCCTCTTCGAAACATTGAGGGTTCTTAGAAGTTTCAGACTTATAACCGCGATGGCCATCTGCATCAACTATCGCTTTAACCCTAGGGTATGTTGGTGCTTGGGATTGGCCTCCAGCTGCCCAAGGAAGCTCAGTAGCAGAATCTGTTTCTTCGTGTTGGGTTCCCCCGGGGCGAATTCTCAAACCACGACCAACCACAATATCGATTGCTGGGTTCATTTTAGACTTATCTGGCTGCGGAGTTAAAGTCGGGTCTTCTCCGGCTTCTGGAGGTGCAGGTGCGGGTGGGCCTGGAATTTCAGCTGCAGTTGCTGAAGACTTTTTACTAACAAGGGGTTGATCATTTATATCTAAAATCCTACCCGGGTCTCCATGTGCCGCGGCCCAACCTCCCTTAAAACCTCGCGTAGTTCCTAAAGTTATACTCGAGTTATTTGATCCTTGAAGAACTAAATCCCCAGGTTGCTTAGTCAACCTAGGCACTGGTTCTGGTTTAAACGATTTATAAGCTAAAGAATTTGCTACGATATTAGTGTATTCATTTTCGCTAGTGCCAAAGGTAAAACCATCCATCTCAGCAGTACCATTAGGAAAACCGAAAGCTTCTGGATCGACAGCATTTTCAGATTTAGGTTTTTCGCCCTCTTGTTCTTCTGACGCGTCTGCGCCCGGGGCATTTGGGATGCCATGGTGAACTCTATCTTCGTGGGTGTAATTTATATCATCAACATCATCCCATGTCGGCACTCGACACATCCAATAATTTACGCTGCCTTTCTCTCCTCCCGGGGCAGGACTAATTAACCAAACATGCTCTCCAGGTTTTATAGGAAAGCATAGGTGAGGTGGAAAGAAAGGCAAACATAAGTCAAACTGTTGTGTTCTTTTTCCTTGACCATCGTTTAATAATCTAACTAGTAAAGAATTTCTTGGAGCCCTGTTAAGAAAAGTAAAATTTGAAACATTGGTTTTTGTGTACCTTTTTTCAAAATCAGTTTGATTTTTAAAAGCAGCAGGATCGTTAATAACTTCTAAAACGACAGCTTTTTGAAAAATAGTAGAGGGAACAGATTCGTTTGCAGCCCTAGTAAATCTTTCATTAGTAGCTTGGGTATCAAATGCGGTATCGTTTACGTTATCATTTATTTTGATTGACATGCTTAATCCTTGATTTGGGAAAATAAATCGTCTGGATCAATTTTACTATTTTCTGCTTCTGCCCTAGCAATTATGTCCGCCAGCTTGAGAAGTTGTTCGTTAGATTTATTCATTCTTTCTAAGTATTTAGATAAAATGGCTCCAATAGCAGCATGCTCAGCAATTCCAGTTCTCATTTGTGTGTATGCTTCTACAAATAAAACATGAGCATTTTGTCTATCTAGATTTGCATTTTCGTATATTTCTTTCCATAAAAGCTTTTTTTTGTCTTCTGAGCTAGTTAACTCAGAAAGCATATCTTCAAATTTTTTTGTTTTGTCTTCAATGTTTTTTAGTTTTTCTAGAGCGCTGCTTAGGTCATCTACCATTTTATCCTCCTAAAAAATATCAATAATTCTTTTACCATGAACAATATCTCTATAATGCTTCCTGATTGAAGACATTGCTACAGACAATTTCTTTGGTGTAAGGCCAGATATCTCTCTTACATAAACATAAATAGCACGCTTGTTTAGAAAGTCTAGCTGATCTATTTTCAAAAAAACTTCTATTATAGCATTTATACATAAAATTTCGTTTTCTTTATGAAGCCTTTCCTTTATTATTTTTAATACTTTTTGGATTTCCTCTCTTCTTTCAGAATCGATCATGATCTTATCTGGCGCTTCTGCAACCTGAGAATACGCGATAAGAGATTTATCTTTTTTAGACATAGTAGACATGTCAGAAAGGCTAACATTTCTCATAGCATTTTTTCTATAATGTCTAGAATTTATTATCAACCAATTTTTTGCAACAACGTTAAAGTAAGAAAAAGCTTTTGTTCCTCGAGCTTCGTCCCACTTGTGAATTGTTTCATATAAAAAAGAAACGCAATCTGTTTTTATGTTTTCGGTGAGTTCGTTTCCATTTTTAAACCCATATACGAATATTAGGCTTTCTGCTAATTTTTCAAAAGCGTTATGAATTTTTTCGTTATAAAGTTTCTCTTTGCCTTCTAATTCTTCCATGCCTTGAAACTCAACTATAGCAGCTTGAGTTTCCATATTAAAGTACATGTTTCTTTTTTGCTTTGGGTTTCTTCTAATTTTCTTCTTTTTCAAGTTCAGCTTCTCCAGCTTCTCTAGAAGAAACATTGCTAGTTAGTGAGTAAGCAATTTCCAAAATAGAATCTCGACAAATTACTATATCAGCATGAACTTTTCTAACTTCCGGGCTGTCAAGAAACAGTGGTCGCTCTAAAATTTCTGATATAGATTCCTGACTACTATCTAAAACATCTAAACTTTTTTCTAGCGCATCTTCTACTCTTAGTAAAATCATCGCAAACTTAAACGCAAAATACACTGATACGCTCAATAGCGACAAAAGTATCAGTATTACTATAACACTCATACTCATATCAATATATCATGTAAAAATTTGTCGTAAATTTTATACACAGAATCTGAATCTAGAGAGCTTTTTAAAACTTCAGCTCCTGATTTAGCCCAATCAAGCGGGACTTGGTAAGAATTTTTTATTTTTTTCAGCCTTCTTTTAACATCATCTTCTTTTGGCTGGGCCCACTTGCTTCCTGAAACAAATATTTCTTCGTCTATACGAGATTCATGAATTTCCTCTAAATCGTAATCAAAAGCTGAAAATCTTATGTTTCTTAAAAAGTCCATGTGACCTGACCACTTTGTTGCCATTACTGGCAATCCGGAAGCGGCTGCTTCTAATATTGGCAAACCGTAACCTTCTCCGCGGGTAAAAGAAACAAAAACGTTCAAATCTGGACTTCGATAAAAAGAAGAAACTTCGTGATCAGTCATTATCCCATGGGAAAGGTAAAATTTTGGATATTTTCCAACCCTTACTTCGGAAATAACTTTTCTCAGTAAGTTTTCGGTATTATTTCTGTCCATTACAGACATACGACCCATACCAGTTTTTATTACAATGCCAACGTCTGAATCGTTTGCAAAAGTTTCACATAACCATTTTATTCCATAAAAAGTATTCTTCCTGTCGCTTTCAGCATTTTGTCCGGTTATCAATCCAAACATTAAAAAATTAAATTTTGTTTTCAAATTTAGATTCATGGGTTCAAGCTTCTTTTCTAGAATGCTTGGTTGTATATATTCTGGAACTATTTCTATTTTAGTTCTTACTTTTCCAGTCTTTTCGAAAGCAGCCTTTGTGTGGTTAGAAGGAACAATGACTAAATCCATTTTGTTAACGTATTCAACCCATGCAGGTGAACACCTGTCGGTCTCTACCCCAGCTGTGATTCCTACATTAAAGTCAGCAAGTGTTGTATCCCATTCATTTGGCAATTGAATTTGAAAAGATATGTCTGACTTAGTATGATTTGTAGCACTAGATTTTATTATTCTTCCAATAAGTCCGTTTTCATAATCTTCGTTAATATAAAATGGACAAATTCCCCAAGGGGTAATTTGAGTTTTTACTTTACAATTTCCCTTATTTTCTAAATAGCTAAATACTTGTCTAGAATGAACGCCATATCCGGAAGAGTTAATCAGTGGACCTCTTACTAAAACACTTTTCATATTTCCCTAAGTTCAAAACGACTTGTAATCGTTTTTCCTTCCTTCCAATCTGTTATTAATTTAAGCAAAGAATCGTGCCACGCATTAATAGTGTTCTCATATGAAAATTCTGACTTGACATACTCTTGACATTTCTTGCCTAATTCGTCACGTTCTTTTGGGCTCAAAGAATAAATTTTATGAATTGCATTAGCCACTGTATCTGTAGATACATAATCTTCATATATAAAAGGAACAGATTGAGAGCCTACTAAAGATTGAAACTCTATATCTAAGGCTACACCATTTTCACTACCATCACGGTGATCTACTACTTGGCGAGTTAAGCCTCCAGTTTTTGGAGCTATGATAGGGTTACCTGCCTGCATAGCTTCTAAAGTTCCTAACCCAAAACCCTCTGCATATGAGAGGTTAATTGAACAATCTGATATATTATGCAGTAAATTCATCTCTTCAAAACCGACTCTTTGGTTTGAAAAAACAATAGAATCTGATATCTCAAGCATATCTGCAACGGCAGCTAAATTAGGACCTTCTTGGTCGTAAGGATCTGTATGCATAATAAATGTTGCTGGCTTTCTTTCGCCATTAGTTTCAATCTTGTCTAAAAACTTTTTCCAGGCCCATAAAAGATCAGCAGGCCGTTTTCTTTTTGCGTTACGGCTAATCCAAAGAAGAACAAAATCATTTTCTTTTTCTTTTCCTAGAAAATTAGATTTAGCTAATTTTGTTTTTGAATCGTTAATTTTATAAAAAACATCATCAGGTAATGCATGCGGAATAAAATTAGTTCTTTCTGGCCACTTTTCTTTTACTATATTGTAAGAAAGATACGAATGGCAATTAATAAGATCAGTAGATTCGTAAAAATCATCATTAAAATTTGGTCTAGGATAGTTATCCCAAACATGCCAATACGCAATTGGGCAAACTTGGTGAACTTCATCTTCTATTTGCCAAAACCAAACAAAAAACCTGGGATCTGTAAACAAAAGAACTACATCTGGTTTTTCGTTAATAAGAATATTTCTGATAGCATCTGGAGAGCCAAAACCATCAACTGGCTTTATCAAAAAATCATCTGTTACTCTTGTCAAACTGTAGTCATCATGCTTTAAGGCGGCGCCTAATTGCCTTACAGTCCAACACCCTTTTTGCAGGAGCCCATTAACTAAAAATCTAGATTGAGTTCCCACGCCTGAAGGGCTTAATGCATGATCAGAGATCAGTAAAATTTTATATTTTTTCATTTTCTATCCTCAAAATATATTAAGAATATATGTTCAAAGAGTTAACTGCCTGGACAATGATTTGTACCTTTAAAATCACAAAAAAGACAAGAGTTACGATTCTTAAGAAAAATACCTCTTTTCATAGACAAAACCATACTTCTTAATATTGAAGTACATTTATCTTCAGCTTTAGGCCCAACAGAAACTTTAACTAATTCGCATGTATTTCCTCGTGGTGCGCCTCTTTTTAAGAGAACAAATCCACACCTAACAGATTTTATATCGATATTGTTTTTTGTTCTCCAAAAATGTTTGTAAAGCGCGATTTGAGCCCAGGTCAAAATGTCTCTTCTTTTGGAGGCGTACCACCCACGGTCTCCAGCGGTCTTCCAGTCTATTACCCAGTACAGTTCTTTACCTTTTTTGTCTTTTGTTTTTATTAAAGCATCGATGAAGCCTTTAAAGTAAGCACCCACTGCAGGTACATGCTCGTAAAGCTCTTCTTCGGCTGAAACTACTTCATAGTCACCAAATTCTTTTTTTAAAAACTCTGGAATTTCTTCTAAGCTATTTACAGCATAGCTTAACCATTCTTTTAGATAAACATGAGGTTTTGGTTTCCAGCCTTGAGAAGCCCTATACTGTGCTTGAGAATTTATCCAATCTTCTGAATCAAAACCATGAGTATTCCACTCTTTTTCTATTTCTTTTAAAACGTTATCAATATTCATTTCGCCTGTTAAAAGAAAATTCTCTATTCCATCGTGGACTGCTGTGCCGTATGAAAGATATGGGGAAGGCTCAAAAACATCAATTTTATCTATATAAGCTAGCTTATGACGCCATGCGCACTCTTTCCAGTTACGGATCTCTGAGTACGAGACATGAGGCTTGTGATTAGGTAGTAAAGGTAACTCGTTGCTTGAATTAGTCATTAATTATATTATAACTACAACATTTAAATTTTACAATTTAAACTAATGGTTGAAGTAAAATATCTGTAATATTTTTATAATCTTCTAAACTGTTAACAAAAGTCTTGTTAAGTAAGAAAGATTTTTTAACAGCTTCTTTCATTTTTCCAGAATATTCTTTTGAAGGATCTCTACTACAATTCGAATGTTTCGAAACATCGCAGTGAAGAAAAGTTATAGGAAGCAAATATTTTTCAAATGAATTTGAACCATGCAATATTCCGTCTTTTAAAACCATCGGCATATGCTCATCCCCCATAGAACAATGATTAATAGAGCCGGGTAATATAATACTATTTCCAAACTTTTTTACCGCACCAGCTAAGAACAGTTCGTCTGTAATTCCTGGAACATATTCTCTTTCAGAATAAAACTCTACATGTTTATCCCAAATCCATTTCATTCTATTTCTATTGTTTTCATTATTTTTAAAAATAAAA
>MDTB01040953.1_pt1 | contig 16801 bp, 16 predicted proteins | sample 811161 | NCBI WGS metagenome assembly MDTB01 (sample SAMN05326650, study PRJNA326480) | marine metagenome | isolation source: seawater | place: Mediterranean Sea | collected 2009
AAACAACTTGTCCCTTCAAAATACTCGCTTTTGAGTCTCAATGATATTGGTTGCATTAAGGAAATCAAGGAAACAGGAAGTACCCTTGAAGAAAATGCACAAATAAAAGCCGATTATGTAAGATATAAATACGGTCTTGACTGTTTATCTGACGATTCTGGACTTGAAATTGATGCATTAGGAGGTGCACCAGGAGTTTATTCTGCCCGTTATGCTGGAGATCAAAAAAATAATGATGCTAACATTGAAAAAATTTGGAAAGAACTCAAGGGCATTAAGAATCCAAGGGCAATTTTTCGATCCGTAATTTATGTTCATTTAAATCAAAAAAAATTCTGTTTTCAGGGAAAGGTTGAGGGTAGTATTATTTATGAAAAACATGGATTAGAGGGCTTTGGTTATGATCCTATCTTTATTCCCAAAGGCTATAAGAAAACATTTGCTGAATTAGGAGATACAATAAAAAACAAAATAAGCCATAGGGCGTTAGCAATAGTTCAACTTTTGAAACTCCTTGAAAGGACTTAATTATTTAACTAATTAGGTTTAGCATGAAAGGTTTTAAAAAAATTTTATCATAAATTTATAACATGAGGAAGATTTGGGCTGTGGTATTATTTTTATTTGTCTTTAAAGGCGTTTCACAAGAAAACTTCAGTGCAATTGTTGAAAATGAAAGTACAAGACTTCCTATGTCTAGTGTTCACGTTCTTAATCTTACCCAAGTTATTGGATCAATTACAGACCAGAAAGGCTTATTTAAAATTAAAGTTAACGTTAAAGACACTTTATATTTTTCATATTTGGGATTTAAGCCTTTAAAGATTGCTGTAACTAATGATATGCTAAAGTTCGGCAACTTCAAATTTGTAATGACTGAGCTAGCCTTTGCATTGGAAGAAATAGAGGTTAGACCATATCAGCTAACTGGATACCTAGATATTGACGTAAAAAATTCACCTATAAATACTGCTAAAAGGTACAGTATTTCGGGACTTCCAAATTTAGGCTATGAATCAGGTGGAAGAAATCCCAGAAATATTTCAAAAGCTATCGGAAATTTATTTAACCCATTAGACTTATTAAACAACATGTTTGGAAAAAATGCAGTTCAAATGAGAAAATTGAAGCGTATGCGTGAAGATGATGGAATAAAAAACCTTTTAATGTCAAAATTTGATCGCCAGGTTCTAATTCAACTACTAGGAATTAAACGGATTGATATCGATGAAATTTTGAGAAATTGTAATTATTCGGATGCTTTTATTAGTGAGGCAAATGATCTACAAATTCTTGAAGCTATTTCAAAATGTTATGAAGAATATCGATTATTACAATTATAGATAGATAGATAGATAGATAGATTTTTCCACAATACTCTTTAATTATCCATAGTATTAAAAATCATAACAATCATTTAAACGTTGCTAATTTAACTTGTATCTTTGCTGCACTAACATAATTAATATGCTTCTTACAGCGCTTAACGCTATTTCACCTATAGATGGTCGTTATAGATCTAAAACAAAACCGCTTTCAAATTATTTTTCCGAGGAAGCATTAATAAAGTATAGAATAAAGGTTGAAATTGAGTACTTTATTGGTCTCTGTGAATTACCATTGCCAGAGCTTGAGGGATTCAATAAATCGTTTTTCAGTGAACTCCGCAGCATTTATCAACATTTCTCTAAGGAAGATGCACTAGAAGTAAAAGAGATAGAGAGTATAACAAATCATGATGTTAAAGCAGTAGAATATTATCTCAAAAAAGAGTTTGATAAATTAGAATTACAAGCTTACAAAGAGTTTATTCATTTTGGATTAACATCCCAGGACATTAATAATACTGCAATTCCTCTTTCTATAAAAAATGCCACGCAAGATATATATTTACCATCCCTGGAGGAATTAATTAATAAGCTTAAAATGCTTGTTGAAGAATATAAAGACATCCCGCTATTAGCAAGGACACACGGTCAACCTGCATCTCCTACTCGACTGGGTAAAGAAGTAAACGTTTTTTTAAAGAGAATTGAAGCTCAAATGAAAACACTAATTCAAATTCCATATGGGGCTAAATTTTCTGGAGCAACAGGAAACTTTAATGCCCACCATATTGCATACCCAAACATAGATTGGAAATACTTCGGGAGTAAATTCGTTGAAAAAACTTTGGGCTTAAATTTTTCATTTCCAACAACTCAAATTGAACATTATGATTCCTTTGCTGCCCTGTGTGACAATCTTAAGAGAATAAATACAATAATAATTGATTTAAATAGAGATATATGGCAATACATCTCTATGGATTATTTTAAACAAAAGATTAATGACAATGAAATAGGATCTTCAGCTATGCCTCATAAAGTGAATCCAATAGATTTTGAAAACTCTGAGGGTAATCTTGCACTCGCAAATACAATTTTTGAATTTTTCGCTGTTAAATTACCAGTTTCTCGTCTTCAACGCGATTTGACTGATAGTACAGTTTTAAGGAATATTGGAGTTCCATTTGGTCACACATTGATTGGTATCAAGGCTACTTTAAAAGGTTTAAATAAGTTAGTGGTTAACACCTCTAAAATCGAATATGACTTGAACAACAATTGGGCGGTAATTACTGAAGCAATTCAAACTATTTTAAGAAAAGAAGGGTATCCTAATCCCTATGAGGCATTAAAAGAACTCACCAGAACAAATGATTCCATTAATCATGATGTAATTCAACAATTTATCGATAAACTCGATGTTAAAGAAGATATAAAGACAAAACTTAAAACTATTACACCATTTAATTATACAGGAATATAAATCCTATGGAATTTTTAAAATTACTATTTATTCCCTCTATTTATTTAACTTTGAATGGATAATAATTTAGATATATTATGAAGTATTTTATTAGTAAAAATACTTTTGTTATTTCTCTTGTAGTATATTTTCTCGCAATAGGATGTTCAAAAGATCCTGTTGATGAGAAGGTTATTGGTACAAATCTAGACAGTGATGATATCGCTGTTAGTTTATTAGGTGAACTTCAAATTAGTGATTTTGTTTGGAAAGGTTTAAATGAATTTTATTATTGGCAAGAAGATGTAGATGATCTTTCAGACGATAAATTACTTGATCAAAAGTCATATGGTCAGTACATTAGTGAAAATCCAAATGCTGAACCTTTTTTTGAATCACTGAAACACCCTGATGATCGCTTTAGTTGGATTCAAGATGATTATAAAGTATTAGAAAACTCTCTACAAGGTATCATTGCATCAAATGGAGTAGAGTTTGGTCTATTGTATGCATGCCAAAACTGTAATCAGCTAGTAGGTTTTGTGAAATATATTTTGGAGGGCTCTGATGCAGAAAATAAAAATATTCAAAGGGGAGATTTTTTCACAGGAGTTAATGGAACAATCTTAACAGCTAGTAATTATAGATCATTGCTTTTTGGAGATAACCTCACCTACACACTTAACATGGCCTCAGCAAAAAATGGTGCTTTAGCTAGTAATGGTATTAATGTTGAATTAACTAAGGAAGAAAATTTTGAAACAAATCCTATTCAAATTAGCAAAAGTATCACCTTGAATAACGAAAGAGATGGTTATACTGGGAATTTAGGCTATATAGTGTATAATCAATTTGTTGCAGATAAAAGTAATGAACTTAACAAAGTATTTGCAGACTTTAAAGCCGAAGGAATTTCAGATCTTATTATCGATTTAAGATATAATGGGGGTGGTTCTGTACAGAACTGTGTGGAATTAGCAAGTATGATCACTGGCCAATTTACTTCAGAGATATTCGCTGAAGAACAGTGGAATAACAAACTTCTTAAATATTTACGTGAGCGTTTTGGAAAAGAAAGTTTAATAAATCGATTTACACCACAACTCTCCAATGGTGAACCAATTAACTCTTTAAACTTAAATCGTGTTTTTATAATAACTACCTCTGAGTCAGCATCAGCAAGTGAATTACTGATTAACGGATTAGATTCATATATAGATGTAATCCATGTTGGGGAGCGAACAGTTGGAAAAAATGTTGGATCTATTACAGTTTATGACTATATCGATAATGAACAAACCAAAAATCCTGAACATACTTATGCAATGCAGCCGATTGTTCTTAAGATTGCAAATAATGATGGTTTTGCAGATTATTCCGATGGACTTATCCCTGATACTGAAATTGAAGAAGATATTAATGACTTAGGGGTTTTAGGCGATTCCAATGAACGAATGCTTAAAGCTGTTGTTGATATTATAACTGGTACTGGAAAAAGAAATTTACCTAAGGCCAAAATGTCAAGGGCCCTTTTGGTAAATGATCCTTTATTGCTTTTGCGACAGCAAATGATAGTTGAAAAAAAGGAACTTTTTTCAAACTCAAGGTAAATCATATCTAATTCCAACTACCAAATTTCTACCTTTTGTTGCATATCCTTCTATTTCTATATAATCAGTATTTAAGACATTAGTTGCATGGACAAAAAGTTTTAATGGAATATTTTCAAATTGATAAGAAATACTTAGGTTCAATAGCTGATATGCATCCAATACAGTAATATTGTCCAAACCAAATCTTTTCCCAAAAAGTTGCATGGTTAAATTAGCATTCCAACTTTTTAAAAATGAATACGAGAGACGTGTTTGTGAAGAAAAATTTGGCAAATATCGTAAGTCCCCATCTGTTGTCTCTGTAAAAGTAATCTGCTGATTAATAAATATTTTGGGAAAAATATTTCCTGAAAAAACAGTCTCTACACCATAATATCTCGCTTCTTTAAAAGCATTTTCATATCTGTAAGTAACTAAATCATAAACTAATGATGGGGTTTCTAGACGGCTAAAATAATTTGAAGAAAAACTCCATTTTTTATTATTAAAAATTAAACCTGCTTCAAAAGAACTGTTTTCCTCAGGTTTTAAATCAATATTTCCAGAATAAGGATCAAAAAGCTGATATAAGCTTGGAGATATAAATGCAGTACTAAGGGCAGATTGAATCTTTAATGAATAATCATTACCATTTATGAGTCTCAATGAGGGGTTAATACTGTATGTAAATTGACTCCCATAATTATTATTATTATTCCATCTTCCTCCCAGATTAATTCTAAAATCATCAGAAAATTTGGCTACAAAATTTCCAAAAAAATCATTTTGCGCAATTTTTTGAACGCCTTCATAATTAGCAAAATTTTGCTGAATTAAAACTCCTACGACTGTATAAAATTCTTCGCTAAAAACATACTTATTGAAAATCTCTAATTGAGTGCTTTCTGCATCTGTTTGGAATGGAAAAGAACTTTGAAAGTCTCTTTTAGTTTTTTGGTGACCCATTCTTAGGGACAGTCCCCCATTTTTATAATTATAATTTGAATTTAAGTGAAATCGATTCATTTGAGTAGAAAGCTTGAAAGGGGCATCTTCAAGTGGAAAATTATTGTCATAATCTGATTGGATATTAGAAAAGTCAAAGCCCGTTTTGATATAAAAAGTTTTTTTATTTTCAAATTTTATAGATGCTCCAAAATTAAATTGATCAAAGGGATCGAACTCATCTCCTATAACAGCACTCATACCAGTGGTTCTATCGTGATTTGCATAACCTTTAATTTTAAATCTTTCTCCACCTCCACTAATTTGAAGATTATTTTTAAATAGATTAAACTTTCTAACTGTGTTTTGACTATTCTGTGATCCTGTAATACTTTGAAAACGTAAATTAAACCCAGGTACTGAATTTTTAGTTTTTATATTAATTACACCTGATGCAGCTGAGCTTCCGTATAATGTGCTAGAAGCTCCTTTTAATATTTCGATAGATTCTATTTGACCTAAATCAATAAAATTTAAATTAAAATCACTATCTATTCTTGAAGGATCTGAAACCCTAATACCGTCTATTAAAATTAAAACTTGGCGATTTCTTCCACCTCTAATTGAGATAGTTTTGTTCTGACCTGCATATGTTTGGCTTCCTAAAATTTCAATACCCGCATACTGTTTAAGAAGAGAGCTTAAACCTAATCCTTGAAAGTTATCTATTGTAGCTTGAGTAATTTTGATAATATTTTTACCAGACTCAGAACGTTTTAATGGAAAGCGAGAATCAATGAGTACAATCTCATCTAAATCATTTATTTGATTAGAAATATCCAGACTATCTTTTATAAGATCTTGCTGAGCCGTAACAGTAGATGTAATTAATGGTACGTACCACCAAAGTTTAAAAAATGGATTCATTTGTATTAAAACATGTCTTTAAACTTTATCCCCGAAGTTAAAAACGGATTTCTAAAAGGCAGGTCTCCTGACTTACATCTCTAATCAACCTTCCCATCAAAATTTGACAGTGGCACAAGTTCTGATTAAAACATTTTTATTAAGACTCAGCATACAGTTGCGTGTACAGTCTTGGATTCTAACCAAATTCCCTTTTGATCTTTCTTATAAAGAACCTTCTTCTATAAAAATAATAAATTAAAAAGTTTTATATAAAGTTTTATTTATTTTATTGAAAGAAAATTCAAGAACGGAAGTGTAAAATAAATCTCCAGCAAGAGAGTTTAAGAAAAATGGTAAAGCAAGAACAAAACAGCTTACAAATCCACCCCAATTAAGAGGATAATTAAAATACCACACTCCAAAATTACTAATTAAAAAAAAGGATATTGATGCTCCAAAAACCGTAAAAAAAGATAATGATTTAGATTTAAATCCAATGAAAGAAATAAAAGCAAAGGCAGAGTATATAACTGGCATCAAAGAATGAAAACCTATATATAGATCAGTAAAAAACATACATGCCAATGGAACAAACATTGCCAAACGTTTGTTTATAAAGTGAAACCCTGTAAAAAGAGCAATACTTGTAATTGGAGCAAAATTGGGAGGGTGCGGTAATAACCGAGTAAAAACAGCGAGTATTACTAAACCCAAAATGGTCGTCATTTCACTTTTGCTAGTACCCATAACACTTATTTAGTTAAATACATTTTGCGTCTGGCGTATAAATCATAAAACTCGTCATCCTTTAGGCTATTTATAAAAAGGATGCTTTCTCCTGTACTTTTCATTTCTGGCCCTAATTGCTTATTAACATTTGGAAATTTATTAAACGAAAATACAGGCTGCTTGATAGCATAACCATCTAATTTGGGATTAAATTTAAAATCAGTTACTTTATTTTCACCAAGCATAACCTTTGTAGCATAATTTACGTAAGGTTCTTTATATGCCTTGGCAATGAATGGGACTGTTCTTGAAGCCCGGGGGTTGGCTTCAATCACGTAAACCTTGTCATTTTTCACAGCATATTGGATATTTATTAGCCCTACAGTATTTAGAGCTAAAGCAATTTTATTGGTGTGATCTTTAATTTGTTGAACTACGTACTCTCCTAGATTAAAAACAGGAAGTGTCGCATTAGAATCTCCAGAATGGATACCACAAGGTTCTATATGCTCCATAATTCCAATAATTTGAACATTTTCTCCATCGCAAATTGCATCAGCTTCGCATTCAATGGCACCATCAAGGTAGTGATCAAGTAATAACTTGTTGTTAGGGATTTTTTGAAGTAAATCTACTACATGTGCTTCTAAGTCTTCTTTGTTGATTACAATTTTCATTCCTTGTCCACCTAGTACATAGGATGGTCTAACCAAAATAGGAAAATCTAATTCATCTGCTAAAATAGATGCTTGATCAGCAGTCTGAGCTACACCAAAATCAGGATAAGGAATATCATTATCCTTTAATAAAGTAGAAAAGCTTCCTCGATCTTCTGCTAAATCCAGTGATTTAAAACTAGTACCAATGATGTTTACACCATACCTATCTAATTTTTCTGCTAGCTTTAATGCAGTCTGTCCCCCTAATTGAACAATAACACCTTCTGGTTTTTCGTGTTGAATTATATCGTAAATATGTTCCCAAAAAACAGGTTCAAAATATAGTTTATCTGCAACATCAAAGTCAGTAGAAACTGTCTCTGGATTACAATTGATCATAATAGTTTCGTAATTACATTCGCTGGCTGCTAGAACACCGTGAACACAACAATAATCAAACTCAATTCCTTGACCTATCCGATTAGGTCCAGATCCAAGTACAACAATTTTTTTTCGGTCTGAAACTTTACTTTCATTGTCACAATAAGGTATACCTTCCTTATGTTTTAACTTAGCTTCAAATGTAGAATAATAGTATGGTGTTTTAGCCTCGAATTCTGCAGCACAAGTGTCAACTAACTTATATACCCTTTGAATCCCCATCTCAACTCGCTTGGTGTGAACTTCACTCTCTAGGCACTTTAGCATGTGAGCCACTTGTCTATCAGCAAAACCTTTTTGTTTGGCTTCTAGAAGTAAAGCTTCATCAATTGTTTGAATATTAAAATTAGAAATCTCTTTCTCTAATAAATTTAACTCTTCGTACTGTTTTAAAAACCACATATCAATTTTTGTGATTTCATGAATTCTTGATAAAGGAATACCTATCTGAATAGCATCATAAATGACAAAAACTCTATCCCAGCTTGCTATAGATAATTTACTTACAATGGTGTCATAATCTGAATATCCTTTCCCGTCAGCTCCAAGTCCATTTCGTTTTACCTCTAGAGATTGGGTAGCTTTGTGAAGGGCTTCTTGAAAAGATCTCCCGATTCCCATAACCTCGCCAACAGACTTCATCTGAAGTCCTAAAGTTCGATTAGAGCCTTCAAATTTATCGAAATTCCAACGGGGTACTTTAACAATAACATAATCTAAAGTTGGTTCAAAAAGTGCAGAAGTTGATTTTGTAATTTGATTTTGAAGTTCATCTAATGAATATCCTATGGCTAGTTTAGCAGCAATCTTTGCAATAGGGTATCCAGTTGCCTTTGAGGCCAAAGCAGAAGAACGCGACACTCTTGGATTAATTTCAATAGCTATGATATCTTCATTTTCATCTGGGCTGACCGCAAATTGAACATTACATCCCCCTGCAAAATCTCCTATACTTCTCATCATATGAATTGCCATATCGCGCATACGCTGAAACGTTTTATCTGATAATGTCATAGCTGGTGCTACAGTTATCGAATCACCTGTATGAATACCCATGGGATCCATATTTTCAATTGTACAAATAATTACAACATTATCATTTTTATCACGTAGGAGCTCTAACTCATATTCTTTCCAACCGATTAAAGCCTTATCAATCATAACTTCATGGATTGGAGAAACCTCTAACCCTCGAGTTAACAACTCATCAAATTCTTCTGCCCTATGAACAAATGACGCACCTGCACCTCCAAGAGTATAAGATGCTCTAATCACCAATGGAAAGCGAAATTCTTGAGCAATTTCTTGTCCTTTAAGATAGGAGTTTGCTGTAGCCTGAGGGGCCATATCAATTCCTATTTTTAACATTAATTCTCTGAAGCGTTCGCGGTCCTCTGTTATTTGTATAGCATCAATGTCTACTCCAATAATTTCAATTCCAAAATCTTCCCAAATTCCTTTTTCATCAGCTTCAATACATAGATTAAGAGCAGTTTGCCCTCCCATAGTAGGTAACACTGCATCTATCTTATGTTTTTTTAAAATTTCTATGATTGACTTTGTATTTAGTGGTTTTAAATATACATGATCAGCCATGGTTGGATCTGTCATTATAGTTGCAGGATTAGAGTTAATAAGAATTGTTTCTATTCCATCCTCCCTTAATGAACGGAGTGCCTGAGTACCAGAATAATCAAATTCACATGCTTGTCCAATAATGATTGGTCCTGAACCTATTACTAGAATACTTTTGATTGATTTTACTTTTGGCATTGTAAATATATTTTTCTAATATAAAAAAAAGGTGTTACTCCTAAAAAAGTAACACCTTTAATATGGGTTGATTTGATCATTATTTTTTGTGTCGTGGTTCTGATGAAACAGAAACCTTTTTTCTTCCTTTGGCACGTCGAGCAGCGAGAACTTTTCTTCCATTAGCAGATGACATTCTTTCTCTAAAACCGTGCTTGTTTCGTCTTTTTCTCTTTGATGGCTGAAATGTTCTTTTCATAATATATATGACTTATATGAAGCAATAATTTAAGTCGGCCAAATATACGATAACTTTTTTGTCTATCAAACTTGATTATTAACATTTCACTAATGATTTTTTTTACCTTTGAAAAAAAAATAATGTTTCATAAGGTCATAAAATTAATACTAGCTGTTTTAACATTTTGCTATGGGGTTTATCAATTTGTTGATGATTACATAGGGAATGGAATTCTTATGTTACTGATCGCTTCAATGTTTATTCTTCTGTATTTCAAAAACGAATTAATCTTTCTTGCATTTTTAAGGTTAAGGAAACAAGATTTCGAGGGAACTGAAAAATGGTTAATGCGAATTTCAAATGTTGAAAGTAATTTAGTCAGAAAACAACAAGGTTATTACAATTACCTTTTAGGAATTATTCATTCTCAAAAAAACCTTACACAAGCTGAAAAATACTTTAAAACTGCTTTAAATTTGGGCCTATCAATGAATCATGATCTCGCAATGGCTAAAATGAGTTTGGCAGGCATTTATCTCCAAAAAAGAAGGAAACGTGAAGCACAAAAATTACTAACAGAGGCGAAAAAACTTGACAAGCACGGCATGCTGACTAGTCAAATGAAGATGATTCAACAGCAAATGAAAAGAATCTAATAATATCCTGTTTCAGGAATCGCTATTTCATAATACTTCCTTGAATTATTATTTAGATGGTTTTGAATTAACCAAGGGTTATGAAGCTTTAAAAGCTTATAATTTATATCATTTTTTTTTGCAAATTCAGCAATATTTATGATGGGAATATCTATTCCTATTTTCTTTGTGGGGATGAATCGATATAAATCACTTTCTTCAAAAATATAACCGTAGCGAATAGGATTAGACATAATTTCTTTTACTGCCAATATTCGAAATATATATCTACTTGTTTCTTTATTCAATAACAAATCATAATAATCATCAACTAATTGTTTTTTTAAAAGCCTATCAATTCCAAGCATTCCTCTGTTATATGAAGCCGCAGCTAAGGTCCAAGTTCCAAAACGCTCTTTAGCTTTTAGTAAGTATTTACATGCGACCCTAGTTGATTTTTCAATATGATAACGCTCATCAACATTATTATTGACCTCCAAACCATATTCTTTTGCCGTTTCAGGCATTAGTTGCCAAAATCCTTTTGCACCTTTAGGTGAGCGGACGTTTTCCAAACCACTTTCAATAACCGCTAAAAACTTAAAGTCTTCGGGAACACCTTCTTCTTTTAAAATTGATTCTATCAATGGAAACCACTTATTTGATCGCTTTAAAAGCAACATCATATTTGATTGCCAATAGGTATTAACTAGTAATTCTCTATCCAAACGCTCTCTAATATCAGGTGCGTCTAAAGGTGATTGCTCACCGCAAAAGTCTATCAGCTCTGGCAGCTTTAGTGCATATACTTTTGAAGAGTCGCCATTATCATAATTTTTAAAAGAAGTTAGTAATTCTGAATCTATAGAATTAAAACCTAGAATGAATATTATTATGATAAATGAAATAGTGTAAACAAACTTGTTATTCATTGATTGCATTTGGATTAATGTCCATAAATCCAAATTTAATTATTTTTTCTTAGAAGCTTGGGTAATTCATTATTGAGCCAATCTGCTTGAGTTAAAATTACAGCATGACCTCCTTTAATTTTTATTAAGGGTTTTGATAAATTTTTTACAGGAAAAACATTGTCTGATGCACCGTGGATATGAAAAATATTTTCAGGCGTATTAAATTGATTCCAATGGACCATTGAATTGATTGCCCAATGAAGATACTGCGGATCTCGAACCGAAAGGTATCGTTGGTATAATTCTAATCTTCTTTTAATTCCCTGACCAAAAACAAATAATACCAAATTATCGATGTTCTTGATCCACTGAACAGGTAAAAGTTTGTGAATATTTGTTTTTTTTGACATTTTCATTGAAAATGGAAGTTCTTTTTTATTTTTTACACTAGAGACTATCACGATATTTCTAACCGAAATGTGCTTAGCCATTTCTTGAACTAACACACCCCCAAAAGAAACTCCTAAAAGGACAGGATTTTTATGTGAAATATATTCACACATTCTTTTAGCATATGAAACTAATGACTCGTTTTTGTTGGGAGGAATCCAACTCAAAAGATGGATTTCAAAAGGGTTTGGTAAGTCCAAGAATTCAAAGATTTTTGGACTTGCTGCCATTCCTGGCATACAATATATGTGAATAGAACTCATTTTTAACAGATAATAATTGAGTTACTTATTTAAATTTTGTAATTTTGTAATCCACAATTTTAGAAATAAAACTACAAACAATTCCAAACTTAGCATTCAATTTTTATCATCATGACAGACTTAACTTTAATTAACAATGAATTTTTACGCCAATTTGAAATTAAGTTAGATGATAGTTTAGCTAGAATAGAATACTCAGAACAAGAAAGAAAAATATTCCTTACTAAATTACATATTCCAAAGGAAATTAAAGATAAAACTTTTGAAGATGCATTCATAGTGAAAGTCCTTGAATTCATATCTGAAAAAAATCTTCGCGTAGTTCCCACTTCTCCAAAAATAGCAAGGTTTGTTCGTGGAAATCGTAGATATAAACAATTATTACCAGTTGGAATAAAACTTTAAATCAGATTACTAAATCTACCGTACCCTACTTCATCTATTTTTTTTAGCTCTACCTCATAAAAATTATTTACTAGTGATGGATTCCATGGGGTTCTGACTTTAATATAATTTTCTGTAAAACCTTCTATATAACCTCCTTTATTTTCACCTTCAAATAGTACTTTAAATCTTTTCCCTAATTGAGATTCATAAAAAGCGCGTCTTTTTTTAATTGATAAAGCTCGTAACATTTTACTCCTTTTATGCCGAGTTTTTTTATCTACTGCACCATTCATTATAGAAGCCTCTGTGTTAGGTCTTTCAGAATAGCTAAATACATGTAAGTAGGAAATCTCTTGATTTTTAATAAATTGGTAGGTTTCTAGAAAATCTTCATGAGTTTCACCAGGATAACCAACAATTACATCAGAACCAATACAAGCATGTGGAATTAAATTCTTTATTTGAGTAATTTTATCAGCATAAAGTTTTGACATATATCTTCGCTTCATGCTTTTAAGAATTTTATCATTTCCACTTTGCAAAGGAATGTGAAAATGAGGTACGAAAGATTTACTTCTTGCAATAAAATTAATAATATTGTCAGTAAGAAGATTCGGTTCAATGGATGATATTCTAATTCTACCATTAAGTTTAAGGGAATCCAAAGCTTTTATCAGATCAAGAAATGTGTGCTCATGTTTTTTGTTGCCAAACTCTCCTTTTCCATAGTCTCCAATGTTAACACCTGTCAACACAATTTCTTTTAATCCTGATGATGCAATTTTTTGAGCATTTTTAATTACATCTTCCATAGTATCACTTCTAGATATACCTCTTGCTTTAGGTATCGTGCAGTATGAACATTTATAATCACATCCATCCTGAACTTTTAAAAAAGCTCTTGTACGATCGCCTAATGAGTAGCTGCTTTCATAAAAATTAACATCTCCAATGTCACATGAATGAATTTCTCCCCTATCTTTTTTTGTAAGGTCATGTATGTATTCAATTAATTTAAATTTTTCTGAAGCTCCCAAAACTAAATCGACCCCATCAATTTCAGCAATTTTATCTGGCTGTAACTGGGCATAACATCCAATAGCTGCTACAAATCCTTTAGGGTTTTGCTTTAAAACTTTTTTTACCAAACCTTTCAATCGCCGATCTGCATTATCAGTAACTGAACAAGTATTAATTACATATATCTCTGCGGAACTTTCAAAGGGTACTTTATTGAAATATGATGCATCAAAACTCCTTGCGATAGTGGCTGTTTCAGAAAAATTTAGTTTACACCCTAAAGTATGAAAAGCAACACGTGGAAGTGCTATTTTCTTAATTTTCATAGTGGAGAATATTAATAAAAATATTTTAAAAATGTAAATTAGTTTACAAATATATTAACTAAATATTCATGGCTAAACACCTATCCGTTCTTTATTGTTATATATCTGTATTAATTGCTGTTTTTGTTTTAAATAGCTGTAATACTCAAAAACCAATTGACAGTAGTAAAGTTTTTAGATATAACGAATATAGAAATGTTACTTCTTTAGATCCAGCTTTTTCAAGAAATCCACAAAATATATGGCCTATAAATCAGCTTTTTAATGGATTAGTCCAATTAGACAAAAAATTAAAAATTGTCCCAGAAATTGCTGATTCATGGACAATAAGTTCTGACGGACTAACTTATGTATTTAACCTTAGAAAAGATGTCTACTTTCATACCTCTCCTCTTTTTGGACCAAATGAAACTAGAAAAGTAGTTGCAGATGACTTTGTTTATAGTTTTGATCGTCTAAAAGACCCTAAGATAGCATCTCCCGGGGGTTGGGTGTTGCAGCAGGTTGATGAATATGAAGCTACAGAAAAACATATTTTTACTATAAGACTAAAAAACCCTTTCCCTGCTTTCTTGGGTATTCTTACAATGCGATACTGTTCTGTTGTACCCAAGGAGGTTGCATCTCATTTTGGTGAAAATTTTCGGTCCAATCCTATTGGTACTGGGCCATTTTATCTCAAGCGATGGGATGAAAATGTAAAGCTAGTATTACGTAAAAATAATAACTATTTTGAAAAAGATCTTCAGGGTCAAAGATTACCATACCTAGAGGCTGTTGCCATACAATTTATTCCAGATATTCAAAGTGAATTTATGTTGTTTTTGCAAGGTAAACTTGACTTTATAAACTCCTTAGATGCTTCATATAAAGATGAACTATTGACTCCAAATGGTAGTCTTAAAAATAAGTATAAAGATCGGGTCAATATGCTTAGAGGTCCATATCTCAATACCGAATATATCGGGATTTATCTTGAAAATGATAATCCTGCAATTCAATCTAAAAATATTCGTGAAGCATTAAATATAGGTTTTGACAGAAAATTAATGATTTCCTATTTAAGAAATAATATTGGATATCCTTCAAAAAAAGGATTTATACCAAAAGGACTTCCAGGAACAAGTGAAATAGATATTAATTACGATCCTAACTATGCCCGTAAACTTGTGAATGATTTCATTGAAGAAACAAAAATAACACCTAAATTAAAATTAACTACTGACTCTAATTATCTAGATATATGTGAATATTTACAGCGTGAACTTCAAAAAATAGGTATAGAAATAAAGGTTGAAGTATTACCTACAGCTTCTCTGAGACAAGCAAAATCTTCAGGGAAACTAGAACTATTTCGTGCTAGCTGGATTGCTGATTATCCTGATGCCGAAAACTATCTTTCACTATTTAATAGTTCGAATTTTTCTCCAAAGGGTCCTAATTACACTCATTTTTCAAACCCGAAATTTGATATATTATATCAGGAATCATTAAATTTAGTTTCTGATAGCCTTCGCATTAAAAAATATGAAGAAATGAATGCTCTTATAATGTCAGAAAATCCAATTATTCCTCTCTACTATGACCAGGTAATACGTTTTGTCCAAAAAGATGTATATGGAATGGAAATAAACCCAATAAATCAATTGGTAATTAAAAATATTTGGAAAAAATAAAAATAAATTTTTAAATGGAATTGAGGCTTAAACCTATTCATTTTTAAACTTAGAATATTTATTTTTAAACTTATCTATTCTACCTGCGGTATCTACAAGCTTTGACTTACCGGTATAATAAGGATGAGATGTTCTTGATATCTCAAGTTTTACCAGAGGGTATTCTATACCATCAACTTCGATAGTCTCTTTTGCATTTACAGTTGATTTTGTGATAAAAACGTCATCGTTAGACATATCTTTAAATGCAACTAGTCTGTAATCTGTCGGATGTATATCTGTTTTCATTTTTAATAACTTCGACGCAAATTTAATTTTATTTTTTAAAATACTCGTTACCTAATATATTTTTTTTACTTTGGAAACTGAAATTAAAACTATATAATGGACAATCAAAACTCTTCTATAAAATCAATTATAATTTCCTACGGTATCATTTTAGGATCAATTTCTATTGCATTTCAACTAATGTTATTTTTCTTAGACATGCATTACAAAAATGATTCCACAGCTGGCATAGTTGCTCTTTTAATTTCGTCGGGTACAATAATATATTCATTTGTAGTTTTCAAAAAGGCTAATGATGGATACCTTTCTTCATCAGATGCATTAAAAATTGGCTTAGGAGTTTCGCTTGTTTCAGCAATTATGAGTATAGTGTATACTCAATTACTAGTAAATTTCTTAGACCCTGATACAATGCAAAAATCATTAGATTTAGCAATGGATAACATGCGTGCTCAAAATCCTGATATTCCCCAGGATGCATTAGATACAGCACGTACAATACAAGAAAAAATGTCAAGCCCATTAGTTTTTTCGGCAATTCAAATTATTTTTTCTTTGTTTTTTGGTTTTATAATATCTCTTATAGGTGGACTTATAGTTAAGAAATCAAGACCCGAATAAACCAAATTCATTAATTTCGCAGGCATGCAACAACCTGTAGACATTTCTATTGTAATCCCTCTTTTAAACGAAGAAGAATCAATATTATCACTGAACAGTTGGATTTTTAAAGTCCTCAAAATTGAATCCTTCAGCTTTGAGATTATTTATATAGATGATGGAA
>MDTB01035386.1_pt1 | contig 16800 bp, 12 predicted proteins | sample 811161 | NCBI WGS metagenome assembly MDTB01 (sample SAMN05326650, study PRJNA326480) | marine metagenome | isolation source: seawater | place: Mediterranean Sea | collected 2009
AAATAGCCGCCTTAATTCTTGATAAGCAGATTATTCGCTATCTTCAGTGTTAACTGAAACCAACTCAACCTCAAAGGTTAAGTCCTTTCCTGCTAGTGGGTGATTAAGATCAAGCGTAACGACTTCGTCATCGACATCTTGAATCTTTGCAATAAATGGTCCCGCAGGTCCATTGCCCTGAACAGTAGCTCCCTGCTCAAAGACAAAATCGTCCGCAAACGCGCCGCGAGGAACACGCTGAATAGCTTCCTCTACTGGTTGACCATATGCCTCATCAGCCGTAAGGTTGACGGTCCTTGTCTCGCCCACTGTCATTCCAACGATTGCATCATTGAATCCAGTAAGCAGTCTGCCGCTGCCAAGTTGGAAGTCCAAGGTTTGGCCACGGACACGTGAATTGTCGAACTCTGTCCCGTCAGACAAGGTTCCTCTGTAGTGGACACTAACGTTTTGTCCATTGGTTACTTTCATTTTATCTCCTAGGTTGATGAAAGATCATCTTGTGTATAATAACACCCAATAAATATAAAGTCAAGTGTTTTTATTCATTATTTTGTGATAAAACATAACCAGCTTTGGCTATCACAATTGCGTCTGCCCTATCGTAAGACTCAGGTTTGGGGTTGCCATGCTTTGTATATTCTATCTTAAATGCTGGCTCGTTGTCAAGCAAATGTTCTAACACTACTTGTTTTGCTTTTTTGCCACGGGGTACTTTGATGCCTGCTTGTTTACGTGCTGAGGTGGCACCAATAAACTCTGGTCTAATTTCAAATAACTCAAACACAAGCCAGGACACAATCCCATTAAAACGAGTTAGGGTAGACAGTGTCTTTGCCGAAGACTTTCCGCCCATAAACATATGCAGAGATTGCTCAATGTAAATGCACTCAATAGGAAACTCAGAACTACCAAATCCTGCCGCAACATCATCATTATTGCACTGATACATCTCGTAGATGTCAAGCAGCTTTTCTTTCATTGCTATTGTTTTATCAAAAATGTTTTTATACTTTCTTAAATCAATCGAGTCATAAAAAACAAGTTGCCCATCGGCAACCACAGCAAAACCAGTGATACTGGTGCTTATGTCTATTCCTAAAATCATTTTAAACCTTGTATTTGCGCCAACTAAATAGCTTTCTGTTTTTTAGGTAATCTTCATTGTACATGTTGTCATATGCTTCTTTTTCAAAACGAATATTAAAGTAAGCCTTTTCTTTATTTTTGTACTTGATAAGTCCTACTAAATAATCCCAACCATACAACAAATAAAAGAATAGCACAAGTAATTCTTTTTGTTGAGCAATATGTATACATTCATGATTTAATACATCTTCCGACATTTTCTCACGAGAAATAATAAACGGAAACAATGTAATCGCTCCGATGTCAATGACCCAGGATATTGATTTTAAAAACCTTGGAGCTATTAATAATATTGGTATCTTCATATGTCTAATTTTAATTTAAATGCTATGTCTTGATTTTCTTTTTTCAAAACTGGATTTGATAATGTAGCAACCCCAATAAGATTTTTGTTTTCATCGTATAAACCAACACGCGAAACGTAAACTTGCCTTTCAAATGGCGCAAGATAATCTGAGAAGCTTGAACTTACTGTGTTTTTGATACGGATATCATCTCTCTGCTCATAAACATGAGAAGACGTAAATTCAGTAAACGTTTGACCTTTTTCAACAAATGTTGGGTTGTTAGAATAATTGATCTCACCCTTGCGTGCATGAGCAAACATTGTTAATGTTTGAGTTTCAGTATGACCTTTAAATGAAAGATCAAATGACACATTATCAAAACCAGTGTTGACTCTAGGTCTCTTATCTGCTTCCTCGGCGCCTACACCAAAATTAATCCATCGTGGTTGTTGTGATGCTCTTGTCTCACTAATACTTCCGGGTCCAAGTGGCAGTGAACTCGTTGCAAGATTCCACGAGCCTGTAAGTATTATTAAGCCCTCATCATATAACACCACGCCAGCAACTTCATTCGCGTATGCTGTGGCATTTGATGCAGAAACTTGTATAAGCTCGCCATTTTCTTTAACGTCTTGTAATTCTCCCATTAAGCTACCAGTAAAATTGTATTTTAAGGAGACAGTCCCTGGCTTAATTCTCGTACCGTAAAATATAGATGGTATTGATATTATGTTTTTATCAAGCTGGTTTTTATTTCCATATGGACCGTCTACTTTGTAGTGTAAACTTTTAGCAGTATAAAACTTCATACGGTTTCTAATCGCAACCCATTGCTTTTCTTCTTTGGTATTTGGCCATAGCCAGCCGTCATCATCCGTTCCGCCATGAGAACTGGTTAGATACTGATTTACATAATATCTTGTTATTGATGCTGAAAGAGGGTAGGCGCCTTGAAGAATGTCTCCAAATTGAAACTCGTTATTATAGCTAACCTCGCTTACTGTTTTGAACGTAGAACGTGCACTATCTTTAGAAATCCATGGTGCTATACGACCACGATCTTTGGGAGCTTGAGCTAATGCATTTTCATGCGATGGCATTGGCACACTTGTCACATTACCATTAAGAGACGGGCTATGTCCCAAAACATTATACGGTCTATCGATGTTGTATTCAAATAAGTTAATATGTCCAACTGGTACGTTTCTTACTTGATTATTATCATTAGGGAATGATATGCTAGAGTTTCTGGAGCCCGTTTGAACTGGTCTGCTATTATAATAAACTTTGTTGTCATAAATTAAAAAATCCACCTGCGGATGTGCTCTCATCGTGTTTAAGAATACATCGTTATCGGTGAATTTTTTGTAAGACATGCCAAGCTTCCTATGTTATAAATAGTGCGACGATAGAAAGGCGTTAGTAGTCCAATCTAACTCGGAGAATCAACTCGTTGCTTGGATCCTTCATAAGGGGCTCTGAAAGCTTGGCTGTTGCCAGTAGCTCATTTTGTGAGTTATATAAGCCAATAGTTGTAATGTAAGCTCTTGGAGTATCAGAAGCAACTTCCTTAACCTTAATCTTGCTACCGCTAGTATATGTTGGGTTAGAACTATAATTGTACTTGTTGTGTGGCACTCTACAGAAATAAATCTTAGAGTTAATCTCGGTTGAGTTGTTAAACGAGATATCCATAACTCTATGTCTAAAACCATTACATGATGCTGATATTGCTGCTCCTGTTAAAGCTGCCTTAACATCACCAAATCCGGCTCCACCAGCTGTAGTAGTAAATGCATCAACTCCATTAAAAACAGAAGCTGTCAGCACAACAACTCCAGCTTGATAGAAAACAACTCCAGATGCTGTTACAGCATTTGCACCAGACAAGAATAATAATCCGTAATCTCCGCCTACAGTATTAGTCGTGTTTGAATTTACACTAGCAGAGATATCTTGGAATACGCTTCCTGTCGTGTGGGGGACGGTAGCGGTAAATGGATTGGCGTATGAGCCAGTACCGAGAGTAATACTAAATGAACCCTTCTTAATTTGATCTTTGATCAAAAGCCTGGAGAGCGAGATGAACACACATTCCTTCATGGCGCCTGTGCCGTCGAGAGTAAGATCGCTCTCAAACTTTCTAACGCCATCTGTGGTGGAACCTGTATACCCAAGCAATGTTTGTGAAAACTGATTATAAAGATTGATTTTCTTTGTATTTTGAACGCTGGTAGATGAGGACAAAGCACTTTCTTCATCATATCCAACTGTAATGTCGAAAATATGGTTGGCCGATGAGCTTAAATATGGATAATCATATACTGATTGGAACATACCATGCGTGTAGTTCTTGATGTTTTCATCGTTATATGCACCGGTGTTGTGTCGGTAAATCGACCCGGTCATTGGGATTACTTCATGTAACAACGTTCTTGTTGTTGTTACATCGGTGTTGGTGTCTAATAATTCATAATTTTGTACAGGCATTATATTCTCCGTTATGATCCAGCGTATCTTAAAATTCTTAATGGGAACTGAGCAGTGGCAGTTGAACCAAGCCCGGTAACATAAACCGTGGTGTCAATCATGTCATACAAATCAGAGCCTCCAAATACAGCTTGCTGTGTTCTGCCAAATTTCGAAAATTCATTTGGTGTTGACTGATCACTTGTATTTGTCATCTGTGAGCGCACCGCAAAGCTTAGTGCTGCTCCTGTGCCGCGCGGACCTCTGATAACAGATGGATCAGTTCTACTTGTGGATGTTGGCGCGAAAAGTAAATTATCAACACCTCTTACTGTAAAGTCTGTGTAATTTGTAAGTGATCTGTTTCTTGAGCCACCCTTAACTGCACCCAAAGTAAACGGCACAGTAACTTTATCAGAATTTTCATTAGCTTGAAATGGCTGTCTTCCTGAGAGTCCCATCACGCCGACAAGAAATCTAGTATCTACGGAAACCATAAAATTGCTGTCGAGCAGACCCAAAGATGTAATAAACGATTGTCTGTTGATTGAGTTTGCTGTTTCTTCGGTGGTGTCAATACCAGATTCAAAATAAATTGCTCTTGCTTCTCTTACTCCAGATTGTAAAACTTTTTCGCCATTTGTTCCCAGCGGCGCAGGTGGGCTAACAGTATTTGATTTGACTCTATCGTATGTTTCGCCATTAACAGCAAGATAAAAAACATTACCACTCATTTGAAGAGCGGTATCAAACCCTTCATTAACTTTAATAGATGGCATATAAAGCAAATTGGTTCTTGTTATGGAAAGCAATCCATAATTAATTGTTGCTTCTTGTCCGGTCCCAGCTTCATAAATTGGTGTTTGTAAAATTTCTAAATCGTAATATGCAGAACCAGAAGGATGGTCTATATCATACAATCCATAATTAATCTCGTCATCACCTAAAGCAAACTTTGTAATTCTAAAGTCTCCATTAGCCATGCGACGGCGACCAACAGCAGTTAAAACTGCGTCCAAGATGATGTCACCGGAGTTATCTAAAAAAGCCATTTAATTTCCTCTCTTACATAAATAGTGTCTATTTTTTTTGTTTTACCATAAGAATATGATTTTATTATGTTCCAGCATATCTGGTAATTCTAATTGGAATCGACAATCTCGCTCCTGATGACATTGCCTGTATGTATATAGTAATGTCTATAAAATCATACAAATTAGAACTGCCGTTAATACTGCTGGATGTTTTTCCAAATTTGCTATATCTAAAATCTGGCGTACTATCTGAGCCCTTGGATAGTTTTTTGTTTATTTCAAAATTGAAAGCACATATTGTGGCGCGAGGACCTTTGATGCTTGAGTGCCTTTTTGTAGCGCAACTATGGCTCCTATTAAGAATATTATTGTCTATTCCAATAAACTGATAAGTTTGATGAAAATCACTTACTGCTTGCAGTGATACAGGTATGCCGCGCACAAGTGGTCCAAGGTTCATAAATAAATTATCCGCTATATCGTTTTCAAATAAAGAGTTGGCGGGTGAAAAATTAATATTGTCAATAAATCGGCTATCAACATACGCTAAAAAGTATTTGTCGTATAAGCCCATTTGTGTGATAAATTTATCTTTATTAATTTGTGTTGGCTCTATGTCTAAGTTGTCAATACCGGATTCAATAACTATAGTGCCAAACTCTGGTTTATTGTTTTGAATTACGTGCCTTCCGCCTATATCCTCATCAAGCTTTCTTCTTGTTTCTCTATTAGCGGCAAGATATATGAATCCATCAGCAGCAGGTGTTGTAGAGTCATCAAGTTTTGTATTTAATATAATTTTTGGATAGTATAGTATATCTTCTCTAATAAAATTTTGCAAGCCGTATTGTATGTTACTATCTTGTCCACCAAACGCTTCTAAAATGGGAGTGTCAAGTAAAATTGTGTCATCGTGCTCAGATAGTGACGTCGAGGTGTTTTTATGAACAAAAAAGCTGTAGTCAATTTCATCGTCTCCAAGAGCGAATTTTGTAATTTTAAATTTGCCTTGTGCCATGTGTTTTCTGCCTACGTCAGTTAGCACTGCATCTAATACGATATCTCCTGCACTATTCTTAAACGCCATTATGAGTCCCTCAAATTGTATTTGATGTTTAGGTCTATTTTCTTACCTGTTTTTTTAGATGTGATTCTGAATTTAAAAGTTTTACCCCATACCATATCACCTTCGCTACCAATCATACCATTTAATTTATCAATTTGTGTAGCTGCAGGCTGTGTATAGTCAACATCAGCGTCATTAATAATCATATGTTTGACGTCAGGCGTAATTTGAAGTAGTTTTTTAAACATTGTGTTATCTTGTGTGGGTGTCGGTTCTTCAAGATCTGTTTCAAACATCACATCAAACACAGGATATTTATAACCACCATCGTCAACTAATTCAACTACTTGAATTGGGGCCAAATAACTACTATCGCCATTTTCATTTATAAATCTCATAAAGTAATAGTATTTTTTGTTTGTTTGTATTCTTTCTTCATAAATGCAGTTAGTAAAATAGTTTCTAATACTACTTTCGCTACTTATCAACAGTTCTTTTGTATGCACAAGATTGTTCATAAAATCGTCTATAGATGTAGGTTTGTAATCAATTCTATAAACTTCAAGTCTGCTTACTTTTGAAACAGAGTCTTTCATAATTAAATCGTCAATTAGCATATCGTGAGATGTAAGATATATTTCTCTTTTTTGTTGTTCCATGTCGCCCATGGGAGTCGGATATTGTCCAATAATTGATTTACTATCAAGATTGATGCCTTCAGTATTTTGGGGCAACCTAAAAGATTCTAAATTAACAAAGAAACCAATTGTTTGAGAATCATCAAGTCTTGAGAAAGGAGTTATATCAGGAGCCACTGGGGGATTGTCGAGTATTTTGACCACTTTTGATCCGATTGGTATCTCAACAATTCTGGCGGCAGGCGCAATAGATAAATTAAAATCAGCACAAAATTTAAATTGTGATTTAAACTGGGCATTTGTGGCAAAGCGATTCTTAGTTGGATCAAGCATATTGACTTGAATTGGAGCGTTTGACCCACCACTAGCTTTTACAAATGTTCTCTCGTCCTCGGTATACACTCTTTTTACTGCCCACATTTTGTATAATTCCATTTCTAATGTTTGATCTTCTTCAGTAAGTTCAGCCCATCTGTCATATCCGACCACCCAATCAGGGTGGCTTGCGTAGTCGGTGGCGTAGCCGGCCGAATATTCAATCCTACTAAATATATTTTCTACATAATCATCTAAGTCAACTTCTAACGTAACACCAAGTGTAGGTATATTTATTACTTCAGAGTCTGAAATTGTGACTGGAGTTACATCAAGGACATCTCTCCATCTAATTTGTTCTTTACCTCCAAGTCCAAGCAAATGTTGTCTAAATAATTGCATTTGTGCTGATCTTTGTTCGTCAGCACCAACTGCTATCAGAACACCTTCGCCCATTAAATTGCTTTCAGTATTTAAAAGCTGATCAACAGCATCGCCTGTCACTGGGTCATACATTTCGGTACAGAATTTTTCGGGATCTGTGGTGACCACAAACGAGCCTGATTCTCTGTTGACAACTTCTCCAATATTTCTAGAAATTCTAAGATCACTATATTGATATTCGTAACCTTTAACAATTGCATATGCAGTTAATGTATAAAGGTATTGTTCATCATGCTTGACTTGTGTGTCGTAAAATGCAAAATCAGTACCGTCAACTTGCAATTGTGTAGGACTGTTCATAAAATAAAAATCTTGAATCGACGTGATTTTTCTTTCGCTATCTAAAAAGGAGCCACCAAGTTTAGTAAGCTTATAAGCAAAGGTGTCAGGTGGTCTATTAGATTTTTGCTCTTCTAATTCTGAAATTGTTTTTACAGGATTTTCTTCTACTGATATTAAATCATCATTAAGCAATGCAACAGAATCTTCAATAGCTTTAATAGTTTTTGCTGATTTGTAGTATCGATATCTTGAATCGGGATTTTCTGAGGATATTGAGGCCAAAGTTCTTTCGTTAACAAAGGTACTATTTGTATCACCTTGTTTATTAGTAGAATTATAAATACTTACTAAAGCAGAAAGCAAGTTTTGTGATCTCATTGTTTTTGGCACAGTGCTTTGCATATATTTATAGTTAATAGTTCCGCCTGACCCTACCTCATATGAGCTTGACAGTTCTATAGTTCTTGTTAAGTAATCGTTTGTCGATGTTATAAAATTATTTTTTAAATACAGAAGAACATCTTGTTCTAAATTGTAATCTCTCATAATTTGTGAAAAAGATTGGTCTCCATCAAGTGATGGCATGACAGGGTACTTAATTTTTGCATACATTGGCATTTTGTGAATTTCTGAATTTACTTGGTCTAGCAAGTCTTCTGCGTCACCTGTAAAAAGCAAGTTTCTATTTTTTTGCAATATTTGTGAAAGCGTATCCTCATTCAGTTGATTATTTACAAAAGCGCCGGTTAAGTACTCTCTGATCATGTAAGATTTATCATCATACATGGTGTGATCGGGATCTGTTGTTGTATCTATCTCACTGCTTTGAACAGCGTAGGGTGGCGGATAGTACTGCTTAACAGGATCAAAAAGTGAATTAGTAGCATCGCCGTTAATAAGCAGAGACTCTGGGTCTCCCATACTTACAAATTCAGTTATGTAGTTAGGAAAATCTGTGTCTGGAGTTGTGCTATCGTCAACCATTTTTAGCATATATACATTTGGTAACTCTAATTCGTTTTTAATTTTTGAAGCGTTTTGATATTCACGTAAATACTCATTGTAGTCATATGAAATTTCATATGTATCAAGCGTAGACATATTAGGAAGAACATTATAAAGCTCTCTTGCTCTTGATTTTGTATATGGCATGTTGTATTCAAATGTGAAATCGTTAAAGATTCCCTCTGTAATTAATGGGGGATAGGTCGTGCCTTCGTATGTTCCACCAAGAACAATTGCTTTCCATTGTGAATTAGTTCTCAACACACTGCCATCGTTGTTTCCAATAATTCTAACTGGGTGTTTGACCGTTTTTACTGCCGAGTTGCTGCTAGCAGTTGTTTGCAGTTCTGTATTACTTTGGATGTAGATAATTTTATCCGTGTAATCTCCATCAAGAGCAAATGCCTCACGCTCATTAATATCCATTGTCGATTCGTTAGCGATAGTCACTTCTGGATCAACAAAAGCGCCAGTTTGTGAAACGACTTCTAAGTACAGACCAAGATTTGTTCTAAAGGAATCGGAAGAGCCTGAGAATAAAACCTCGTCATAGTGTGTAATGTTTTTATCAGACGTGTAAGACATATTAGTAAGTCCCAGTAGTTGTAGGTGTTGCTATCGAAGAACCTTCAGCTGTTTGTAGTTCTTCACCAAGACCCGAGTCAGTAGAAAGTTTTTGTAGCATTGGTTCTTGTTTAATTCTTTGTGGAATAAATTCTCTTGATGCAACTGTATTGTAAGCCTCAAGGCAAGCTTGATTTACAAAATCGTTTACGAATTCTAAACCTTTCATTGGCGCCACATCAACAGAAGTTACTCCAGGAATACATGCATATTTAGTATGCAGTTCTGTTCGCTCAAGACTGTAATAGTTATAGGTATATTGATATTTGTCTGTGTACCCTGAGCCCGCCCCTACTACATCCTCTATGTAAAAATCTCCTGAATCGAAAAAATTGGTCAGACCAGCAGTTTCAGCATTTAAAACAGATGGCTGCCTTGTGCAGATAGATGAATAAATTATGAAATCATTTTCTGAATCAGATTCGCCACTAGAAACAAAGTAATCACCAATCGTATCAGCAAAAATTCCAACGCCATTTCCTACTCTAGAAATTGTGGTTGGGGCATAAACACTTGTTGTTTTAAATTCAAATGTATCTACTAAAAAATTTCTATCGTCAAATGAATCTTCTTCAAAATCAGTAAATACTTTATCTGTAGTGCTTGAAATACTGTTTATATAATCGTGAAAGCTACCAATCTCTTTAATACGAGACATATCATAGGTAACTTCTTGAATTGCTTTAGCTTTTTCTTCTGCTTGTGGATCTTTAGGCATTTATTTAACATCCTTTAAACTTCTAATTGTTGGTGATTGCTTATTATAAGCATTCATTGACGAGATGTCTCCAACTATGGCAGTAAAATCAAAATTCATTTCTTCTTGTTGCAGTATTTTTTCATTTTGTTGAATGTAATTTTGTGATATTTGTTCATCAAGAGTGTAAAAAGGATCATTTGTATCTCTTAAAATTTTGTCAAATGTTATTTTACCTTTTTTTAAAATTTTTAAATCTTTAAAATCCACTTTATTGGGGTTTAGTATAAGCTCTTTATCTAATTGATCATCTATTAATGAGTAATCAACTTTGTTAATATTTGAATCTAAAATACACGAGGCGCCGATTATGTTTAAAATTTCTTTTGCGGTTTCATTTTCACTAGAGTTTTTTCGTAAGATTGGAGTATCGGTCATTAATTTTTTTTGAAGCTCAATAACTTTGTATTTTTCTTGACCTTTTTTAGTGGTGGCGCGATACATTTTGTTGCCAACAATTTTTGACATCTTTCCAATATGTCGGTTTCCCCTATCTGCTTTATTAACAATGTTTTTTGGTCTATATCTTAATGGCATAAAAATTGCTCCAATGTAAATAGCATTTTAAAATGATTATGTTATATCTTCTACGGTTTCTGCACGTATTATAAAACCCCCGCTTTCAGTACCTGCAGCATATGCATACGGATCGATGTTAGATGGGTTAGGAAGATTAGTAACGTTGGCTGCGGCAAGCGCGCGAGACATGATCCCGCCTCTCTCTGCATGTCCTCCAAAAACAATTTCATTGTTTGTGTCAACAGATAAAGTGTTCATTTGGGTTGATATTGTTCCAGAGTCGGGAGAATAGTAATCTTCGTACAGATTTCTTATTTGTGAACGATATGCTTCTAATTCGGCTAAGGTAGTATTTCTAGGGTGTAGTTTTTCTAAATCTTTAAATGCACCTATTTTAATTTGCTCAACATCTCCATTAAATAAATTTGATAACAAGTCTAAATGCATGTTGTAAATAAATGCAACTCTATACCAGGGCGCTAAATGTGGGTCACTTGAGTATTTTTCTATGATAGATTCTACGAAAAAATCGTTCAACATATCAGTGTCACTATTAAAACTACATTCTTCTATAGCTGATTGGTAATAGAATTCATAATCAACAAAGGCAGCATCATAGTACTGTTTAATAAGAACATTTAATAAATCTGCTGTTCTGTCACTCACGGTAACAGTAAATAGTAAAGAATTTCTAGGGGTATTAGGAATAAATACAGTATTGTAATTTCCGTCTCTTGTACTTTCGGAACCGCTTTCATATTCTTCTGGAATAGCTGAATACGAACCATCAACATCTTGAAACTCAAAACACACTAAACGATAATTGTTGTTTGCGTCTTCTCCGATTAATCTAAAAGCTCTTGTTAAAATTTGTGAATATTCCATATAAGGCTGACCTATACCGCTTGGAGAATGCTGCATAACACCTCCTTGGAGGTCAGCGGCGTCCTCTTGATTCATCGTAAGATCTCTGCCCATTGGAGTTCCTGCATATTCCGCAAGCTGGGGAGATGCAATTTTACTAGTTGATACAAGTTCTGCATGGCTTACAACCGGCACAGCAGCCATATGGGCATTTTCATGAAATGAAGATTCAATATAACCACGGGATTTCATGAAGGCAGGGTATGTGCCAGTTTGGGGTGGTATGTAATCGTCCTCTCCAAAACGCCCATCTTCATCAAACATTTTTTCAGCTCTTGCTTTTTTTAGATTAAAAAATGTATGACAAAATGCTCTGCCAAATATATTTTCAATTTTATATGTGTTTAAAACTTTGCTAATATTTGATGTTGTGTGCCACGCTTTTTCATAATCAAAAAATACATACCCATTTAGATAATAATTGTAGTGACTAAATATTTTTTCTACTCCGTCCTCGCTCAGTGTAAGTGCCAGATTTTCATATGATTCAGCCATTTTTGAATACAAATAATATTCTTTTTGTTTTTGTAAATATATTTGATAATGTTTTACGAATTTTTCGTATTTTAAAGCAGCCTCTAAGTTATTAATTCCTAAATTGCCGGTGTTTGAAATATCTATAGTGCAAAATGGTGTCAATAAAATTTCTATGATATTGCATATAGCCGCAAAGCGTAGTTGTCTAAAATAACCTGAAGCAGCGGAGCTTACGCTTGGGTATCTACCTGTAGCTTCTATTATTCGAAAGGGTGATAATATGGCTTTATCAATTCCATATATTGTATTAAAGGCATCTAAATACTTTTGACGTGCTTCATCATCAGTAAAATCAATTAATTGTTCGCTTTCAAAAATAATAGATGCTCCTGGCAAGATGTCTGTGGCCATTCCCGATTGCCCAGCACCGGCATACATCAAGGCGGTGTTGTTTGCGGATGCTACTGCATTTAGAAAAGTATCGTAATCGTACTCAGACCGCTGAAATCCAAGATCATATTGATACTCGCCGGCTGCAAAATTTGCAAGCCAACTGGCTGATTCTTCAAACGCTGAATTAGGATCAGTCCCCTTGCCTCCGCCAGTTAAGGTAATCTTATCATAAGCATCCGCCCCAAGCAATTCAAGTAATGTTGGAGAAACTTGACTGCGTCTAAGCATTGGGAAGACAGTATAGGGAATATTAATAACTGCATCAGAACCCAATACTGATGTAGCAAGTGCTTCCAAATCAGCAATATTTTCGCCGCTAGTTCCACCCATCACGGCAGCGCTGCCAATATATGATTCTGATGGGGCGTTACCTCCTGCGACAACTGTCTGAACGCTGCCTTGTGATCTAAGTGCTGCATCGTCTCTTGACACATCTGTTTCAAACATATTAAGAGTATTAGCAATACTTCCATGGGAGTCAATACTTCCTAACATATGACCAACGCCTATAATATTATCGCCCTCAGCCCGTGCATTAATTGCCTCTGTAGACCAAGTTGTCCACCATTCATGCATATCAGAAAACAGTTCACTGGCATCTGTTTCATCAGCCTTAGATTCTTGAGCTACATCTTGTAATCTATCGTAAAAGTCAAATGTACTAAAATCAGTTGTTCTCAAGTCAAATGGGCTGCTACCATAATCATGCTGAAGAAAAGACAAAATATATGCAAGTATTTGACGACCTTTATCGGCATCGGTTACAATAATATCATCCGCTGGTGCACCAGCAGAGTCGCCTGCATACAATCTAGTAGCATAGATACTCTCGTCCATATTGGTCAAACTATTAAAACCATCAATTCCGTCAATCAAACCAGAAAATAAATGAAATGCAGAATATCCGCTAAAGGCACCCCCGTCAACCGTTCCAGCCGTACCTGCTAATTTTGACACAGTGTATATCTCAATGTTGTGAATACTGTTTTCGTTCTCGTCGCCACCTGTGGCCTCGTGGACCTCATAAATATATGCTTCCACAATAGCACGAATAAGTGAGTTTAACATAGCGCCATAGTCTTCTTCAGCGTTTTTTAATTCTTCATCTCTGGTCTCTTTAGCTAGATCTGCCTGTAATCTAAAGGACTCAGCGGCAGTAAGTAAATCTTCTCTGCTTGTTGGTTCTCCACTAGGTAATGCATAAGCGCCAAGTTTTGCTTTTTTTGTATATATGAAATTATTTGATTGCTCTGGCGTATAAAGCACAGTATAAGAAGGTGTCGAAGGGTCTGCCGATAAAAATGAAGTCGTAGCATCTATAACAACAGGACTTAAATTTAATGTTCTAGTGAGCGGTGTTCCTTTTTTAACTGCGTTATTTGCATTATATAATCTAATTTCAAACTTCTCGTGCATTCTACCAACTGGAGTGGCTGTAGACGTTTCAATAAACGTTTTTCTGTACTCATTTAACCTTCTTAAAATACTTGGTTCTTTACCGTGCACAGAAATAATATACGCTAGTGAATCAATTTTTTCTTGTACATCTTGATCATTAGTAGAAATTATTAAATCACTAAAAGTGTCTATAATACTTTGGTTATTTATCTGACTATTTCCATAGTAAACACTTTCAATAGATTGTAACACATCGCCATCATAAGGCTCCCCTGAAGGTGTTTTAAATACATTTGCGTTTGAGCCTTTTATTGTAGAGTCTTCACTAACTCTTTCATATGATAAATCAGATATTTGAGAAAACAATATGTTAGCTTGTCCATTTTTAAACATAATGTTTTCTTTTTGCTCATCTGTAAACCCATTAGGGTACACAGTATTATCTAAGCTTGTTGTAAACGCGACTAAATGTGTTTTTAAACCGTTTCTCATAGCCGCTACTAAGCTTACCATAGGATCGTTATCTCCATCAAGAAATCCTGAAGTATCTGTTATTATAAGCGTTTTCATATATTTTACAATTTCATTGTCGCTGCTATCATAATGTATGCTTGCAATCCACGCCTCATCTCCGGTTCCATTAAGAGATAATTGTGACGCTAACAAAACATTTGAATGATTAATTTTTTTAAACCAAGTGTTTGAACCATAATAAAACCTTTGATCTTTGCCATAATACTCTTCATCAGGCAATGATCCCTCCGAGTCATTAACATAAACAGTGTTCTGATCATTTGCTATAACAAGATTAAGTACATTAATGTCATTGGATAAAAGTTTAGAAAACAAGTTAGTTTCAGTATTATTAAAATCTATAGGTCCATATTTTAACATCAATTCTTCAGAACTAAGACCGTAAGGATCATAACCATTCGCTCCTGCGACAAAATCAGGCACCATAACAATTGAATATTGTAAATCACTAAGTGAATTAATATACTCATTCCATAAAACATCGCCTTCGTCTGCATTATCTTTCATAAAATAAAGCGATAAATTAATTTCAATCGAGTCGTCACTAACCTTTATCTTTTCCATAAAAGGTACTGGAAAACGATCACCAAATCTGTTTACTATATTTCCATTTAAATTTACGAGCATATTTCTGGATCCGTTACTGGGCCGTATATATCATAGTATACAGCATCTGTTGTTGCTTGTTCACATTCGAAGTCGAAGTCAACATAATAAGATTCTTTGTTGAATATTTCTGCACCACGACAGGCAATTTGTTGGTTTACATCACTATCAGTTCTTAAATTAAAATAATAACTAACTTTGTTTGTATCAGTTGAATCTGTGTATTGCAAGTTATCATAGCCATTTAAGTACTCATCAGTAATATTGTTACCCTTAAGGGAAAATATATCTTTTACAAATTGTTTTTTTAGTAGCAAATCTGTTTTCGTTTGAGTAACTGTACCATCGCTAGCTACGTAGTCTGAAATTTTAGCATCTTCAAGAATTTCAAATACCTCAACATCAAAATTGTCGTTTAGCAAGATTGTATTTAATTCTTCTAAGTAAATCATAATATTTTCTTGTTGTAATTTAATTATCCTGTTGTCTGCAAAAACTGATGTTCTTGTGTTGATATCATCATAAGAGGTGTCTTTAATAGTTTGTTCTAAACCAGCATTTTCAACCTTTAAATAGTAGTTTGCCTGCACATCTATTTGAGGTATTAAAACGTCGTTTTTTAAATCTTTTTGAGATGAACCACTAATCTGACCATGTAAAGTGACAAGTTTCCAAGCTGGTATATTATTTGTGTTACCTTCTAAAAAGGCATCACCGATCATTGATTCAAATCTAAAAATATCAGTTCTTGGCTGTAAGTTTATTGGCACGACATCTGCCATAAAATATCTTTGACCAATGTCTCCATCATTAGTAGTTGTTGGAGGAGTTGGATCTTCAACATTTACAAGAGTATTAGGAGAGTGTTCAACTTCTTCAAAAAGCACAAGGCTTTCAAGATATTGAGTTTCTTCCTTGATTCTTTTATGAATATCATTTTGATCTTCAATTCTGTTAACATAAGAGCCATCATAAATTATGTTGTCGTCGTAAAATCCATAATACATTGGCTTAAAGGTGCCATTGGAAAGTAGGTAATGACCATATGAAGTAAGCTTCAAATCATAAACTTGTTCTTTTTTGTTTATAAATTTTGCCATTAGTAGCTACCTCCGCCACCACCAGAACCTGGACCTCTATTAGTAGCTGTTGTAGATCTCATCGGTGACACTGTTGCTGTGCGTGGGCTAGACGTTGTTCTGGTCATAGCAGCAGCTTGTGATTGTGCTTGTAGTGCCGATGTAGCTGCACGAGCCGCTGATACATTTTGTACAGATGTAGTGGCTGCGGGAGGCAGCATCGGGGCAGCAACGATCACAGAAGGCATTGACACTGCATTGACTCCTGGCATTGTTACTCCGGTCATAGCCGCTCCTGGCATAATTGGTCCAGCAACAGCAGCGCTCGGAAGAGTTGGTCCAGGTAAGGCAACTTCAAGCTTTGTTGTTTTAAGTGATGTTTGTCTAATCTCGCCCATTGAGTCTTGTTCAAACTTAACATCAACACCCATTTTAATCATCTCCACGAAAGATACATAGTCATATGGCCAATTGTAGTTAAGTTCGTATTGCCCACCGTTAGCTGCTAATTGCTTAGGCGTTGTAGTATTTTTGTCAACCTGATTAGTGACATAATTCCAGTAATCTTCTTGACCTTTTTGTTTGACTTTGAATATCATCCAGCGAAGACTCTGATTTTCTCTTAACACAGTTTCATTCAAAAGTTCGGTATCTATAAGCTCATGAGCTACTGATTGATATTGCATTTCCATCTTCTTGTAGTCGCGAGGCGCTAAATTTTGCCAAATATACGAAAGGTC
>MDTB01170601.1_pt1 | contig 16800 bp, 17 predicted proteins | sample 811161 | NCBI WGS metagenome assembly MDTB01 (sample SAMN05326650, study PRJNA326480) | marine metagenome | isolation source: seawater | place: Mediterranean Sea | collected 2009
GATAGTTTTTCACCACATCCTTTTAACGCTTCCAATTCAAAACCTTGTATATCTATATTTAAAAAATTTACATTTGACACGCCTAAATCCTCGTATCTTTTTATATTTATCTGTTCAGTCTGATTAAATTTAATTTCTGGATAATATTTTATATGCTCAAGTGGTTGTAAAACAGAGGAGCTCATTCCATCATTATTTTTTTCTACATTAAGGGTCATTGATTCATTTGAGTCTCCAAGACCAAAATTATACAAATTGACTTCATTTACATTCTTAAACTTATGACTTAAAAATTCATAAGCATTTTTTTGTGGCTCAAATAAATGTATATTTGTTATACCATTTTTTAAATAACTTTTTACTTCTTGTCCTTTATGTGCACCAAAGTGGGATATACCTATTATTTTTAGGTTATATTTGTTAGTAAGTTTGTTAAAACTAATTAGCAATTGTCCTCACAAAATTTGTTTAAATTATATATAAAAAATTGTTGAATAATACTATTCACTTTATTAACTATAATGACGATAACTTAAAAATGAATAAAATTAGTGTAGCTGTTCCAACATACAATTCGTCAAAATATTTAAAAAGTTGTATATCTCCATTTCTTGATAGTAATTTTGCTGATGAAGTAATAGTTTCGGATGATTGTTCTGATTTAAAAGAATTTAGAAAGATAAAAAAAATCATAAGTAAACTAAATAGAACACACAAAGATAAAATCCAACTCTTCAGAAATGAAAAAAATTTAGGAGGATTTGAAAATAAGTTTCGCTCAATAAAAAGATGTAAAAATAATATTGTCTATCAAATTGATTCGGATAATATTCCTGATAAAAAATCTTTAAATTATTTAAATACGAGTATAAAAAAAGATTTTCAACAGAACACTCTATATATTCCTGGATCATTAAAACTATTTAAAAAAGGGAAGGTCAATATCTCTAAAAATATTATTGATAAAATTGTAATTGTACAAAATGATACTTTAATAAATAAAAAAAATATTCAATCAAATATACCTGTAAGCAACATAACAAGTAAGGATATGGATTTTGTTTTAAATTTAGGAAATTGGTTATTTGACAAAAATACATATCTAAATAATTGTAAAAAGGGTTTAAATGAAGATTTTGCATCAGCAGACGCTGTTGCAGTCTCTTATTTTTGGTTAACAAATAATTGTGAAATTAAAATTTTGTCAAACCTTTCACATTACCATCGTTTAAGACCAGACAGCTATTATGTGACACATAAAGATAAGGCAGATAAAAAAGTAATTGATTTGTTAGGAAAATTAAAAAATCAAAAATGATTGAAAACATACCAAAAGAATTGATAGATTTATCTATACTAAACTACCCAATTCACAACAAATCTATTGGAATTGAAGGTTATTTTTATAATGATTATATAAAAAAAGAAATAAAGACAGAATTAACATATCTACCAATACAGTGGACAAATTATCTTGTAAAAAATAAGTATGGTAAAGAAATTGAAATGCTTAAAAGCTTCATTAATAAATTAGACTTTAAAAACAATATATTTTTTACTGTTACTCAGTATGCCGGTGGTCCATTAGTTAATTTAAATAATACGATCGTGTTTAGCTGTAGTGGTATGTTTAATACTCCAAAAAATAATAATTTATCATATATTAATATTCCTCTTTTGACCCAAAAACAAACACCAACTTTATTGTCAAGAAAAAAATTCAAAGTTGGATATTTAGGTAGGAATACTCACCAAATAAGAGAGGAATTATTAAAGATGTACCAACACTTTGACGGCTATAAACTTATAGATTATTTAGGGATAAGTGCCTCTAAGAAAGATAGCAAACAATTTAGAAAATTAACCTCTCAGTCAGTATTTACCCTTTGTCCAAGAGGTTATGGACCAACTTCATTTAGGCTTTATGAGAGCATTAATTTAGGTAGCATACCTATTTACATAAGTGATAATTTCTTATTACCTTTTCAAGATAAAATTGAATGGGAAAAGTTAGCTCTGTTAATAAAACTCGAAGATATAGATTCAATTCATAAAAAAGTAGAAAAAATAATTAACACTAATAAACATATAGAAATGTTAAATTATGGAAAAGAATGTAATAAAAGATACTTTAATATGGAATATACTTCAAACTATATTTCAGACCAAATACAAAGCTTTAGAAAATCATATTAAATATGGATAAATTTAAAAAACTAATTAACAATATATTTAAAATTTTTGGCTTAAAAGTTTCAAAAATTAAAGAAATTAATGAGATCAAAAATAACAATAAAAATTTAAATAACGAAAAAATAAGATTAAAAAATTATATTAGAGAACTGCTAAATGAAGATATTCAAAAAGGCCAAATTAATGATGTTCTTTCAAAATTAAGTGATGATGAGTTTTCTACTCCAAGATATATTGAGGCTTTAAAAGAATTAATTAAATCCGATAAAAAAAATACAATTTTTGACGTTGGTGCACACAAAGGTGAAACATTAAGTATTTTTAGACAATATTTTCCCAATTCAAAAATATATAGTTTTGAGCCTTTTAAAAATAGTTATCAAGAATTAAAAAAAACTTCTTTATTATCAGAGAATACAGAAGTTTTTAATATTGGCCTTAGTAATTTTAAAGGTATTGAAAAATTTTATAGTTATATAGATGATTACGATCCAAATTTATCAGTAATAAATTCAAGTGAAAAATTAATTGATGGAGCAATGGAAAGTTTTGGATACAGAACGCCAAAAAAAATTCAGACTGTTGAATGTGAATTTGACACTATTGATGGTTTTGTAAAAAATCGCAATATCAAAGATATTGATATTTTAAAGATAGATGTTCAAGGTTCTGAATATAAAGTACTTGAAGGAGCTGAAAATATGATTTCATCTGGAAGAGTAAAAGTTATATACTTAGAAATATTAATTATTAATCAATACGATCAACAAAAAAGCTTTAATCATTATCTAAATTATTTTGAACAAAAAAAATATGAGCTATTTGGAATTTATAATTTTAGTTACCAAAATAATTCAAAAATACTTCAGTTTGATGCCGTATTTTATAAATAATAAAAATTATGTTTAATTACAATCTAAAAGGTACATGAAAATTTTAATAACTGGCTCATTAGGTTTAATTGGATCAACAATATCAAATTTTTACCTAAATAAAAATATTGAAGTGTTGGGTATTGATAATGATCAAAGAAAAATTTTTTTTGGAGAAAATGCTTCAAATAAACAAAATCTTGAACTTTTGAATACAAATAAAAATTATAGTCATTTCGATGTAGATATACGTGACAAGGACCAAATTGAGAATATTTTTTTAAAAAACAAAGATATTGAAATGATAGTCCATTGTGCAGCTCAACCATCTCATGATTGGGCAAGAGAAAATAAAATGATTGATTTTGAAATTAATGCAATCGCTACTTTAAATTTATTGGAAATATCAAAAAATAATTTAAATGATCCAATTTTTATTTACATGTCAACTAATAAAGTTTACGGTGATAATCCAAATCATTTGGAGCTTATTAAATCAGATACTAGATATGATTTAAAAGCTAATGATAAATTTTTTAACGGCATAGATACATCAATGAGTATTGATAAAAATTTACATTCTTTTTTTGGTATAAGTAAATTGACTTCTGACTTGATAGTTCAAGAATATGGTAAAACATACAATATGAAAACAATTTCTCTGAGAGGAGGGTGTCTGACAGGAGGAAGCCATAATGGAGCAAAAGCTCACGGATTTTTAAGTTATTTGATTAATTCAATTAAAAATGATAACAAGTACACAATTGAAGGCTACGAGGGACTTCAAGTAAGAGATAACATTCACTCTGAGGATGTTGCAGAATTAATTGAGGAAATTAGAAAAAGTCCTGTTTATGGGGAAGTTTACAATATAGGTGGTGGTAGAAATAATTCTATATCAGTAATTGAAGCTCTCAAAAAATGCGAAAGTATATTAAATAAAAAAGCTTCATTTAATATTTCTGAAAAAAATAGATTAGGAGATCATAAATGGTATATAACTGACAACTCTGATCTAATTCAAGCTTTTCCAAATTGGTCAATCACTAAAGATTTAGATTATATATTTGAAGATATAATCAAGGACTCTTAACAATAATCCAGTCTGAAAATAATTTACTTTCACTCATATTAAGCTGATGTGAAAATTTTTCATCTATAAAAACTTTAGAATTATCATCACTAGAAATTAAAGCAGCCCATAAAGTGAAGGTGCTATTTCCAACTACAAAATTTTTATAAGTAAGCATTCTCTTAAATAAATGTAAAACTTCATTTCTGTCATCACTTGGTGGAAATATATTTTTTGCACTGGAAAATATGCTATTGTTCTTAACCCATTCAACATCGTCTGTAACAACATCAAAATCAATTTCATCAATAATATTATTTATTTTTGATAAAGCACTTTCATAAAATTCAATTTTTAAATCATTATTAAATGAAACAAAATCTCCTCTTCTTACCTGAACCAAAGTTCTTGATTTTTCGACTTCAGATAAATATTTTTTATTTAAGAATACTTTTTTTATTTCATCCAGAGAATTCTCTACAATTTTAATATCTTGCCAGAAACCATTAAAACTTGTAATATAATTATTATTTTTTTGATTATTGAAATCTTTCTCAAAGACAATTTGATAATATCTGTTATTTAAATAAGGTATTCTTTTGAACAGTTCAAGGAAAAAATAAGTTATGGTATTTAATTTTTTTATTCCAAATTCTTTACTTTCAATTATAATTTGTCGTTCCTCTGAGTAACTTGTATTTTTTTTACCCTTTTGATACCCTTTCCCAAAATAAGTAAAAACTTTGAAGCCCTTTTTCATTAAATTTAAAGCAAAAGCATATTGAAATAATTGATTACCAAAACCACCTTGAATGTCTACAATTCTGATCATTTAATCAAATTATACAAATGCATAAATTATTGTTCATTTTTTGATTAAATTATATAAATTCTTTTTTACTTTATATCTTCTTTCAAAGGTTTTTGCATAAAACTTTGTATCTTTCAAAGTTATTTTTTGCTTCTTGGATGTGGTATTAATTTCATCTTTAATTATATTTACAATTCTATTAAATATATTTAATTCATTTAGAACAATATTTTTGGCATTTAGAATTGATTGGAAATTTTTATCATATGTATTTTTATTTATACACTCTTTAATTGTGCCTACTGAGGATTTAAAATCTGTTATATCAATTGTAGTTAATGAATTTCTTGGAAAGTAATCATAAACATTCGGAGCACCGCTATAGAATGGATAACTTAGACCCAAAAAAGAATCATAAAGTTTTTCTGATATTACATAATTTTGTCTTTTATTCTCGAGTACAATGTGGTATTTAAAAGGATGTATCCCCTCCCATTTTTCCTCAATTTCATTAATGCCAACACCAAACCATTCAATATCTTGACCAAAATAAGATTTTAATTTTTTTGCAAACTCGTACCTTAAGACATGTTCATCAGAAATAATTTTATTCGAAGTGACAATACTTATCTTTTCGATTTTATCTATAGATTTTAAATTCTTAAAAAAAGTCTTATCTCTCTCATGGTTGTGAAAAACACTGTCACCATGATTAGCGTTAATCATCCATGGTAAAAATGGCAAGGTTAGTGTATTCCTATGCATTACTTCGTAATTTGAAAATATTTTTGAAAATTGATCCAAAAAATTTTTTTTTGATTCCTTCTGCCAATAAGTGTCATGCCATAAAGTTTCATTTGTAAGAAAATATATATTATCTTTTGATATGAAACATGTTTCTTGACTTCTATCAAGGTCCTCGATTATAAACCAATAATCAGGTTTGTCTATATTTGTATTTATGTGAAATTTGAAATTTTCAATTTGGTTTTCATTATTTTCAATAAATTGAGAAATATTTAATTTAGATTTTTGTCCAGGTAAAGAAATTTTGATATTTATCATATAATAATTATAGATATGAAAAAAAAGTCATTATTCTTGTTAGAAATTCTGGAAAATATCCTTCAAATGTAATGATACCTTTTATAAAAAGAACATGGATAAAGAACACTAATCACAAAGTTTTTTTTATTGTTGGTGGTTCATCGGAAAGAAAAATTGATGGTATGAATATGCACTTGACAACACCACGTGGTTATATGCAAATGTTGCGAAAAATTATAGAGAGTATTGAGTATATAAATGAAGAAAAAATTCAGTTCGATTATCTTTTTGTAACAACAACTGGAAGTTATATAAATTTTAATGAGTTTGATAAATTTATAAATAACCTTCCAGAAAAAAATGTTTATGCTGGACCACTTGATTTTTGGCCACCAGTAAGACCAAGTAGTGAGCAAATAATACCTTTTGTTTCAGGTAGGGGAAACTTATTTTCTAAAGATATAACTAATTTTATTTTAGAAAATAAAAATTTACATGACTACGATTTGTTAGATGATGTAGCTTGGGGGAAGTTATTAATTGTCGATAATCAGATAAGACCATATGCTGGATACAGGCAGGATTTTAAAAATTTTCCAAGATTAAACGATATAAATTTTAATAATTATCATTATGGATTTAGATTAGATACTTCGGGAATTCCAAGAATTTTTGAAATTTTTTCGTTAATTAGTCTTCACAATAGAATGAAATTTTTTTACAGTACAGAAAAAAGAATATTTAAGCTTTTATTCATTAAGTTAAGTGATTATTTCATTTTTAATTTATTACTACTGATTAAGTTTTTTAATTTCAAATATCATCTTGCGTCTTACAAAACATTTTTAAATAGAATATTGAATGGTGTTTATCAATTGCTTAAAAAAAATAAAATAATATATAAATTTCTAAGTAAGGCCAAAAACAAATATAACATAAGAACTGAAATATAGACTTAAAAAAAGAAAGAGTAAAATTTTGAAATATTTAAAAAGATTTTATCTTAACTTAAGAAAATTTCAATATTTATCAAAAAGTCTGAAAGTTAAAAGAAAAAAAGTAAGAATTGTAAATTCTATAGTTGCAAAAAATCTTAATGCTTTTGTTGAAATTTCAATTGTTATCATGATAACTGCTCTATTGGGGCAAGAAACTTCCTCAAATATTTTTTTAGATTTAATTGATAGAGAATTATTTAAATTTTTATTACCATTTACTGTCGTTTTAAGACTTGTTGTATATTATTTTGACCATTTAAATATAGAAACTTTAGTAATAAACACACAAGCATCACTTAGAAAAGAGGCAGCTAAAGAGCTTTTTAATGAAGAAAATATTTCATTTGCTTATGTGAACTACAAAGTTGGTAATGAAACAACAAATATAGTGCAAATTTACAGAATTTTTGTCTCACTTATTGGAACTGGTTTACAATTAGTTGTATTTTATTTTTCGCTACTTTATTTGAATACAAATATAGCCATAGGAATACTTTTTTCATCAATCTTTTTTTATAAACCTATTCTTATACTGTTAAACAAATTTAAAAAAAATGAAGAACTAAATAGAACATATGTGTATGAACAAGATAGAAATTTAGATAGGGTTTTAAATAATTTCTATCTTATTAAAATATTAAAAAAAGAAGACTCAGAGTTAACTAAATTAAGTGAAAATATAGATAAAGTTAAAGATATTTCTTTTACAAATACTAAATTATTTTTTACAACTCATAATTTATTCAATTTTATTGTAATTTTTGTAATCTCTTTGCTCTTGTCCCAAACATTTCTTCAAAGTCTTCTTAACTTGGAAAGTATATTTATTTTGATTAGAGGAGCCCAGTTTTTTAGTCAGATCACCTCAATGTATGCCAACATAGTTTCCAAAGGGATATATGTAGATACTTTTCTTAAAGGTATAGAAACTAAAGAATATCAAAAAAATGGTGAGTTTAAAATTAAAAGCGACCTTATAACTAAAAAAATTGCAATAAATTTTGAGAATGTTGATTTTAGATATCAAAGCTCCGATGAAATAATTTTCCAAGAACTCGATGTGAGTATCCAATTAGGTAGTCATAATATTATAACTGGACCAAATGGTTCAGGAAAAAGTACATTAATAGGGTTAATGACTGGGGTTTACAAGCCTAATTCTGGAAATATAAATGTTCATTCTGATAGATTTGGATATGTTGGACCTGTTCCACTTATATTCAATGAAAGCCTTTATGACAATTTGATTTATGGCAATATTGATGGAGCAGACAAAAAAGATTTAAACTACTTAATAAATGAATTTAAAATTTTTGATTATGATTTTGACATAAATGATGAAATATCAGTAAATAATTTATCATCTGGACAAATGCAAAAAATATCTCTTATAAGAGCAATATATAATAAGCCCTCAATTTTGTTTTTAGATGAGGCGACAACTAATTTAGATAAAAACTCGATAGAGATAATCAATAAACTATTAGATGAATTTGATGGAACAATTATGAACATAACACATAATCCAAATCAATTTAAAAAATATGATAATTTACTAATTGTTGAAAACAAAAAATTAATACACTCAAATTAAATAATTTTTATATCCTTGTGGCAAAAATTTCCTTAGCTCTTTTGAGTGAATGTGCAAATTAACAATTTCATATTTCTTATTTTCTTTTAAAACGTATGGGTATTTTTTAAATTTTACAGTCAATTGATTTTCAATAATTTCTTTTCCAATGTAATGATGATCTCCAGCCCATCTTCTTTTATAAAAACGATATGGATTAGCGTGGGTTCCACCTAAATACTGTCCATAGGATGCTGGATCAAAGACGTATTCTTCCGAAACATCTGGAAGAATATTTAGAAGATTAAAAATTTCTTTGGATTTTGATTGAAGGCTTTTTAATAACTTCATCTCATTTACCATACTGCCGAATTCATTTTTAACAACATTAGTAAACTTGTTTACAATTTCATTCAAAATATTTTTGTTGCCAAAGTAGGCATATCCAAAAATTAATTCTTCATTGTTTAAAGGTGTTATATTAAATTTGTTCTGATCAAATGATTGTTCAATTTTTTCATATGGTTTGTAGATTATAACGTCTGAATCAAAGTGTACACCTTGCTTTAGATTTAGATTATCAATTGCATCGTTTAAATAAAATACCCTCATTAGTGATGTGATCCATAAAGGATTTGTGTGCCATGGTGTTTCTTTATAAAAATTTAAGGATTCTATTTCTTTAGTTTGATTTGACTTTATGTCACTGATATTTACATTTTCAATATTTTTATATTTTTTAATACCATCTGAACAAAAAAAGATTTTTGCGTTTTTATCAATTGTCAAGATAGAGTTAAAAGTCTGAGATATATATTCTGGAATTTCACCTGTATGAATAATTATGTAATTCATTACTAAAACTATATTAATTAAATAAAGATTTAGAAAATTATATTAAAAAAACAATTTAGAGTTAAATTAACATTATGTTTAAAAGAATTGTAATAGTAAAAATAATTGGTGGATTTGGAAATCAATTATTCCAATATTCATTTGCAAATAAGTTAAAACGGACGGATGTCAGTGTATTTGTTGACACCTCAGAGTACAAAGAAGATAAAGAAACTAATATTACAAAAAGATATTTAGAAATTGACCCTAGTTTTTTTAATCTAAAAGAGGTTGGAAAAATTCTAAAATTTTTTGTAAATATAAGTACGTCCTTAAAACTAAATAGAAGATTGAATATAAACAACAGACAAAATGTAATATTTAATTTACAAAATGATGAAAACTTAGATTTGGAAGTTAAATCATATATAAATAAGTATGAAGGATATTTTCAAAATATAGATTTACTTAAAGAAAATATAGAATTTATAAAAGAATCAATTATTGGGTATCAGGAATCGGATTTTTTGAATAACTTGGATAAAAATAAAGGATCTACGGCACTTCATATAAGAAGAACAGACTATATCGATATAGATGAAGACTTATCAATAGAATTTTATGAAAATGCTCTTAATTTTTGTAGAGAGAATATTGAAAATTTTAATTATTCTATTTTCACAGATGATAAAGAATTTGCTGAGAACGAACTATTCAAAGATGCTAAAGAAGTTTTTGTATCGTGCCATGAAAAAAATAACACTCTAAAAGACTTTATTAAAATGACAGCTTATGAAAATTTTATTGTAGGAAATAGTACTTTTTCACTTATCGCATCTCAAATTGGTAAAACTGATAGTTCAGTAATAATTGTTGCTAAACCTTGGTTTAGAAATCAAAAATCACCAAATCTAAATCATGATTCCTGGATTACTTTTAAAAATAACTAATCTCTATTCGCTTTGTATAGTTAGAATTGTTGTAAGTTATGTCCGAACCAAAAGTAAGCATCATAATTCCAAGTTATAATCGATTTGAGTATTTGCTTAATGCAATAGAAAGTGTGCAATCACAAAATTATAAAAATAAAGAAATAATTGTTGTAAATGATAACTCCTCGCAAATGGAATATTACAACTATGATTTTAAAAATATTTTGAAGATTGATCTTGACTCGAGTTTTAAAAAAAAATTTGGCTTCCCAACTGATGCAGTAAGAAATGAAGGCGTAAAATTTGCTACTGGAAAATATGTGGCATTTCTTGATGATGATGATATCTGGTTACAAAATAAACTAAGAACTCAAATAGAAAAAATGGAGACCACTAAATTAGAATTTTCATCTACTGAGGGATATTTTGGTGAGGGAATTTTTGATAAAAATAAAAAATATAAATTATATAACTCTGAAAAATTTTACAAAAAAATAAGAAAGAGATATCAGGGGTCTAAATATTATAAAAGTTTTGAATATCCAAGTGTTTGGAATTTAGAATTCATAAAAATTCACAACTGTGTAATTACCTCAAGTGTCATAGTCGATAAAAATTTATTCAATAGTGTTGGAGGATTTGACGGACTACCAAATGGTGTAGGTGATTACGACTGCTGGTTAAGGTTGTTGTCAAAAACTAATTTAGCATATATTGACGAACCCTTGTTTTATTATGATGGAGCTCATGGCTCCGGCAGAAATTATTAATTCTTCTGTACGATTTTAGAATAAGCTTTAATAATTTTCTTAAAATAATATTTTATCTTTTTCTTATAGCTTTTTAATTTATACACTAGTTTTTGTTCTACAACTCTATACATTGTCATTAACTTTGATTCAATTAAGGTACTTTTCTCATGACTTGTTATTTTATTTTTGTGTATTTTCATTATCCAAAACTCAATATTTAAAATTTCTTGTTTTAATTCAGAATATCTTTTTTCAAAATTTTCAATTGTAGACTTATTTATGTCTTCATACTCATCAATAAATAGAATTGAGTTTTCATCTAAGTATTGATAAGTTACATGTCTTTTAATTATCGGGATTGAGCCAAGATATAAAGCCTCCCATACTCTGTGTGTATCAAAACCATTACCCCAAGGAGCTAAAACATACTTGTATTTGTCTATTTTGTTTATATATTCACTTATTGACAATGATGGGTGGTCAAAAGAAAAGATTTTATCTTTCTTTGACATATGAAATATATCTTGTCTTTCTTTATCATTTGTGTTTGGATTAAAATTACAATAAATTTTGTTTTTCTTTTTTTCCTCTTTAGATTTATTATTTCTAAGATCTGAAAATCTAATGTTTTTTGGTGAGTAATTATTAGCTAATCCAAGAGGTATAGGAATTAAGTTTTCAGCATTATGATTAACATTTATTGAATACCATTCAGATATACAATCAGGTTTACTAATGTACAATTTTTTATTAATTTGTACGTCAGACTGGCTAGTAATTAACTTTAAATTATTTAGATTCTTAATTTTTTTTAAATGAAAAAACAATTCATTTATAAAAGAACTGTGGCAAAAAATACTGTCATTTTCATGGATTTCTATATTTGTATTTTTATAAATTATCATTTCAGTATTTTTACCAACTATTTTTGACGAGCTTGTTTTTACTATTTCATATTGATCATGTGTGACTGCTTCTACAAACACTTTATTACAACCCCTTGCAAAGTTGTAACTTGTTAATAAATTCTGTTCTTCTATCATTTTCATAGTTTCATTTTTTAAAAAATATGCTTTTAAGTGAATACATAAAAAATTTAAAAGGATACCTGGCATTTAAAATTTCCAATGAAATTAGTGATTTAACTAGTTCTAAAAGTGCAGCTTTTCTCCATGTATTTTCAATATGATAATACTTATTGAATATTTTTAGAAAATAGTCATGATAAAACTGAGACTTTTTATGGTACGCACCCCTAACCGTCCAAGGTTTAAAGCTACCTGCGTAATGTAAAAAAACAATTTTATCTAACTCTTTTTTTGTAAAGTTATTTGAATAATCTTTCATAGTTAAATTGACTTTATAATTTAAACTTGAATCCAATTCAAAATAATTTCCATCGAAATAAGAATTTAATATATCTTGATCCCAAAATTTGATAACTTTTCTGTGATTCTCTATAAGCTGCAGAAATTTATCTTGAAGTTTGTTATTTTTCCAAAATTTGATATTTATTAACATAACACCTGCATTAAAATAATTCTTGCTTTTTAGACTAAGCCTCTCAAAGTGGCTTTTGAAGTAATCATCTTTGTAAAACTCTGTCAATGCTCCGATATGCTTGTTTTCATTTTTCATTTCTAAAAAAATCTCATTTATTCTGATTAGTGGGTCAGATAGACAAATTATGTCAGCATCAATGTAAACTATTTCTTCAATATCATTAGGCAAGTAATTTTCGATAAACAATCTGTAGTAGGTTGCCTCAGATACATGTGAATTATTCAAATTAGGAAGGTCTATACCTGAATTTTCATACTGGAAAACTTTAATACTATTTATAAATTTGTTATTTTTTAAAGTTTCCAATTGATTCATGAAAGTATCTGGTCTGTTGTGAATAATATAAATATTTATCTTTTCTTTGAGGTTACCTAAAAGAGAGGTTATGGAGATTAAAGCTTGTTTGTTATAGTTTTCATCAAAACAATATAAAAAATTATTTTTATTCATATTTAAGGTTTAAGAATATTAAATCTTGAAGGTCCATGTTTAAAGTTGTCTATCATTGAAATTGCCCACAATAGTAAAGTCGTTCCATGAATATCTGCAGTGTTCATTCCTGTTGTAATTTTTAACCCATAATAATGAGTTTGGCTTTTATTAATAAAATATGAGAATCCTTTATCTTTTTTCAAATAGTGTTTCATAATTTCAATTAATACATCATCAAAATAGTTATCGATATCTTTTTTTTTGTAATCTGTAATTAGAGAACATTTATAAAGAACATAAATAATATCGACAATATCACACCCTTCAGAATTAACATTAAATTTTAAACACTTATCAATTATTTTTTCTGGAAAATGAATTTGATAATTTATCCAATCTAAACCCGTAATTATTTTCATTGTTCAATTAATTATTTCTTGGTTAGATGGTGTATTTCCTTTGAAATAGAAACCTGAATCTTCATCTACCAGATAATCAACAAAATCAATTAATGCTCTTTTACATAATTCATTTTCTTTTTCTTGTAATTGCGTATCAGCAAAAACACATAAAGAAGCAAATTGTGCCCCAGCTGACCAAGGTTTCTCCCAATTTAAACCTTTTAAATAACTGTTGAGGTCAATTACAGTTTTTGGGAATTCAAGGTATAGATCTTTATTGTTTTGATTAATTTGGTTTAAAGTTGATATTGCTTGTTTTGTTTCTGCTCTTATAGAACTGTTAAGGTACATTTCTTTACTTTCATAATTGAAACCAAAATAACTCAAAATATCTTTTGTAAAAAATTTAAGATTTTCAATATTGATGCCTTTGTTGAAAAACTTTATATAGTTGTCATCAACAAATGAGTTGCTTGGAAAGTTTTTTTTAGTAGATTGAAAAGAATTAATATAGCTTACCCAATCATCCTTCAAAGAAGCGTTCAAATTACCCCACTCACCTAACATATAAAAACATTTGATAACATAGCAATTAAAACCTAGGTTTATACTATTTCCAATCTTCGTAACACCTTTTAAAGCAGGAGCATACTCAAATTTTTCTTTGTTTAAGCTATTAATAAAGCTAATTAATTCATTTTTTAATACATCTAAATCATTATTGTTCATAAATTTTTGTTTTTATATAAACCAACTGTTCTGAAGTTGCTAAATTTTATTAACTTAAAATAATTATCAAGTAGTATTTCATTTACCTCAACAACTGTGTTTTTGTTCTTTTTTCCTCTTTCTGGTCCAAAATCGACCGTTACGTATTCAACCAATTTTAAAGTTTCAATAGCTCCCTCAAGAACCTCTGGTTCGTATCCTTCAGCTTCTACTTTAAAGACTTTGATAGGAATATCTAGTTTTAAACTATCTAAAGCAATTACCTCAATAGGCTCTTTTTTATTAGTTCCAAAATCAACCAATGATGAGTTACCTCCAATTGCGTCAAGATAAAGAGTTTTTGTTTCATTTTTATTACCTAAGGCATTTTGATATACTCCATTAGAATCATCCACATTTAATGATAGGCATTCATATGTTTGTTTCTCTGGCTCAAAGCCGTAGTAGTCGATTTTTAGTCCTCTACTGTTTAATGCAAGCTTTAATTCTCCAACATTTGCTCCACAATCAATAACAGTATCCTTATCTATCAGTCCAACTTCATCCAACACGTAGGTGTCGATAATTAAGTCATATTGAAACTTTACACTTTTGACGATTCTTAAAATTCTTTTATTAGGAAAGTAAATTTTTTCATTATTTTTTAGGAGTTTGTAGTATTTTTCTTTCTCAAAATAAATCTTTCCATCTCTATTAAAAAAAATGTTAATTATATGACAAAAAAAATTTCCATTAACTTTATTGATGATTACAGATAAAAACTTTCCAAAAATAATTAAATTAATTTTTTTAAATAAATTAATTTTATCTAAATTTATATCTCTAGTTAAAAAATATGGCAAATTTATCATATGTTAAGTGTAATAATTATAAATTTAATCTATTAAAACTTTTTATGAATAAAATAAAATAGTTAGAAAGGTCTGTTATTAAAAATAAAATATTAATTTTTGGAAGCAATGGATTAGTTGGAAGTTCTCTTTCAGAAAAGCTTCATCAAAATCAAAATAATTATGACGTCTTTTCGTCAACTAGAAAAGACACTAATCTTTTTGATCTAGAACAAACAATAAAAACCATAGTTGATGCAAAGCCAAATACGATTATCAATGCTGCTGCAAAAGTTGGTGGTATTTATGCAAACGATACAAAAAGAACAGAATTTATAATTGAAAATTTAAAGATAAATATGAATATATTAGAAGCATGTATTCCCTTTCCAGAAATAAAAATTATAAATTTAGGAAGTAGTTGTATCTATCCACTAAATGCAAAGAATCCAATTAGTGAGGAGAGCTTTATGGGGGGGGAAGTTGGAAAATACTAATTCGCCTTACGCTATGGCAAAATTATCTGCTATTGAAATTGGTAGATCTTTAAGTAAGCAATATGGACATAAAGTTATCAATCTAATGCCAACTAATCTATATGGACCAAATGATAATTTTTCTAAATCAGAAAGTCATGTAATTCCTGGCATGATATCAAGAATGCATGAGGCAATGATTAATCAAGAAAAGAATTTTGAAATTTGGGGTACTGGAAAGCCTAAAAGAGAATTTTTGTACGTTGATGATTTAGCGAATTCAATAGAATTTATTATTGAAAATAATATTGAAGATGATTTAATAAATATAGGAAGTGGAGAAGAAGTAACTATTTATGAGTTAGCAAATCTTGTAAAGGAAACTCTCCAATATGATGGAAATTTTATTTTTGATAATTCAAAGCCTGATGGAAATCCCAGAAAATTTTTAGATTCTAATTTGATAAATAGCTATGGCTGGAAAGCAAAAATAAATCTAGAAAGTGGCCTTCAATATACCTATAAATGGTATCTAGACAATGCAATCTAGGCTGGATTCTCCCAAGTTGGTTTTATCAGATTTTCATCAAGAAGGACTTTTTCTTTTTTTGCAAGATTAATATCACTATCGACCATCATTTTTACTAATTCGTCGAAAGAAGTTTCATTTTTCCAATCTAACTCTCTTTCTATTTTTGATGAATCACCGAGTAAATAGTCTACTTCATTTGGTCTAAAGTATTTTTGAGATGATTGAATATACTTTTCATAATCAAGATCAACATATTTAAATGCAGCATGAGCAAATTCATTAACAGTATAAGTTTTACCTGTTGCTACAACCCAATCATCTGGCTCCTTATGTTGTAACATCATCCACATTGCTTTTATATAATCTCCTGCAAAACCCCAATCTCTTGAAGCTTCTAAGTTACCAAGGGTTAGTTTCTTTTGAATACCCAAATGAATTCTTCCAACAGCTCTTGTAATCTTTCTAGTTACAAAAGTTTCACCTCTTAACGGAGATTCGTGATTGAATAAAATTCCGTTGGCACAAAATAGATCATATGACTCTCTATAAAGTTTTGTAATATTATGAGCAAATACTTTTGAGGCTGCATATGGGCTCTTTGGTTCAAAAGGGGAATCTTCGTTTAATTTTTCCTTGATACCACCACCAAACATTTCTGAAGAAGATGCTTGGTAAAATTTTATTTTTTTATTTGAATGTCTTATAGCTTCTAATAGTGATATTGAACCTAAATTTCCAACTTCAGTTGTATAA
>MDTB01122648.1_pt1 | contig 16799 bp, 7 predicted proteins | sample 811161 | NCBI WGS metagenome assembly MDTB01 (sample SAMN05326650, study PRJNA326480) | marine metagenome | isolation source: seawater | place: Mediterranean Sea | collected 2009
ACATGCAATGCACAAAGCATGCCAAAAGCAGTAAAATAAAGGGCTTAAAAAATTAATTAGAAAACTGCAGATATTATGATTTAATGATTAAAACAATTGCAAAGCTAAGCGTAATAAAAAATAAGAAATACCTGAAACTTCATATAATTAAACACGAATATTCTTTTTTTGAGCCTCACTAACAATGAGGATATTGGGAAAAATATGAAATCTCCAAATTTTGAAAATTGTCAAATTGCCCTTGATTACAACTCGGGCGAAACTATCGACTGTGCTGATGAGATTTCAGATTGGATTGGTATATCCAAAAGCAAGATCATCAACAAAAACTTTCATTCTCTCATTACCAAGTTGCTTCCTCAGTGGGGAGATGTGTTGAAGAAAAAAACGCACCAACGAAAACTAAATCAATTCTTTCCTATAGAGAGTAATTCACTGGGCGTCTTCTTATCAATAGTACCGTATAAAGAACGAGAACTATCAATTATTTCTATTTCTCCTGCACTAGCACCCCATGATTCACTTAAGAATGCATTTCTTGGAGATATTATGAAAAATCCGAGAGCCATTGCCAATACACTTATCAGATTGCAAAAAGCTGAAAACAGATTGGATGACTATGTGAAAAACTTCCCTGGAATCTTTTTCACTCAAAGGGTTGACATGACTTTCAGTTATCTTTCACAAGGAATTAGGAATCTTTTTCCTAGTGAATACCCAAAATTCAGCAGAAATGGTAATTTGTTCCTTGAAAAAATAGTTGAAAAGGACCGGGAATATTTCCAAAGCGAACTTAGGCAAAATTCCAACCGTAAGGTTACTTTTTCCCTTAAATACAGACTAAAACTTATTCCAACGAATCAACTGTTATATATATTAGACATTCGAACACCCGTTATTACACCTGGTGGAAAGTTATTGGGATATGATGGAGTCCTTGTAGATATCACAAGACAATCCATAGCAGAACATCGAGTATCCAATTCAGTCTGGAGGGAGGGACTTACAACACTTACAAATGGATTGGTTCACGATTTTAGTAACTTGATGTCGGGAATTTTTTCAATTAGTGAATTATACTACAGTATGATGGAGAAAGATGACCCCATGTCAAATGGTATGGGCCAAATCAAAAAAAGTGCCATGCAGGCCCAACAATTAGTTAGAAGAATAATTGACCTGCACAAAGAAAAGCCTGCATGCAGAATGGTGCATGATCTTAGGCTTTTATTGAAAGATCAAATGGACTTACTTGAAATCATAATTCCTCGTGGTGCCAAAATAAAAACAGAATTTGGGAATGAACCATTGCCAGCTTTAATTGAAGAAACTGGATTCCGCCAAGTCATCCTAAATTTAGCTATCAATTCTAGGGATGCAATCGACAGAAACGGTAAAATTTCAATTTCAATCAAAAGAGTGGAAACTGGCGACACCATTATGAGCGGAACACAAGCAAATCCCGAAAAAGCAAAATGTACTGGTGCTGAAATATCAATCTCTGATAACGGAATGGGAATCGATGGTAAGGTAACGGACAAGGTTTTTGATGCCTTTTTCACTACTAAAGAAAGTACCGGAGGCTCAGGCTTTGGATTGTATAATTCCAAACTTTTCATTGAAGATCATAATGGAAAAATAGCTTTCTGTTCCGAATTAGGAAAAGGAACCACATTCTATCTTTTCCTGCCCCTGGTTGACACAGAGGAATCTGTTCAGCGAAAAAAGAAAAGAGCCAAAAAGGCAACTCGAGAATTTGTGAAAATACGAAGGTCTAACCCAGCAAAGTAAAAACTTTGCGAAATTTCATGAAATTTTGGATTCAAGCATAATCTCTAAAATCATATAGGACAGGATCTCTTATCGGTTTTTTTTGTAATTTACGAATCCCTTTTGATTTTGAATTCTCCAGATCATTTTCCTGAGTAAACTCACCCTCATCATTACCTAGAACATCTCCCATATTTTCCTCAATTTTGTCAGGTGAAACCCCCTCCTCCAGTTTTCTTAAAACTTCCTCCATTGGTTCATCAACCTTTTCACCTGCCATTTCGCACAAACGCCTCATCATTGAACCCATCTGACGCGGGTCAGGATTATCATCGTCCAGTCCACCCATCGACTTTTCAAGTTCGCTCATTATGTGGTTAGCTTTTTGGGGTTCCATCCCCTCAAAAGGATTATCACTAGAAGGTGATGATACTTCAACATCATCATTCTGTGGTTGTTCACGGACTTGACCCGTAATCGAAAAACCAGAAACCATTCTAATCATTTCAAAGTTTTGACCATCCGGACACTTAGGCGTAGTTTCATTCTGAATTATACTGGGAGAGTAAAACTGATAAATTTTATTGGTTTTTGGAGAATGGTACTCGTAAATAGGCATTTTGATATATCTCATACTAAAAAGCGTTACCTTGACAAGACTCCATTAAAAATAAATTGAAAGAATACACCCTCTTTACACAATGCAAACGACAATAAAGTTTGGTAGATATTTAATTTTTCCTAATTCTAAAAAGGTCAGAATTCTTCTTCCGATCATTTATTTAATTCTTCTTCAAATACTCACTGGATTCCCAAAGGAAGATACCTTAAAAAATTTAAATGTCAGTGAGATTGCAATTCAGTTTTCAAGAGGAATTTTTGACTATCCTTTTTGGCTTCAGGATTTGAGCCATGTGCCTCTTTTTTTTATTTTTGCATGGTTATCAAATTGGTTATTCCCATCAAAAAACTCATTTAATGATATAGGGTTTAGCAAATCCGCCATGGTTTTTTCCCTCTTTTACGCCACCTTTAATGAGTTCATCCAAACATTTATTCCAGATAGATTTCCCTCGCTTGGAGATATGGTTATGAATCTGGTTGGAGTATGTACTGGATTCTTAACCTACAGTCTTGTTCTTAAGAAAACTTTAACCGTCAAAGAAAGTTGACTATTTTTCAGACATAGCCACTTCTCTCTCGAAAAAACTTGGGTGTGAATGATGAAAAAATGATACCCATGGATGTGGCAAAGGATGGGACAGGTTTTTCTTGTACATTTTGGCAAGTGCATTGGTGAGTTCACAATGATCTCCGATCGTTTCCATTGCGAAACGGTCTGCTTCAAACTCATGTTTCCTAGACCAATAGTTTGACAATGGGCTTAACCAATATGTCAGATACGGCAAAAAGATCATGAAACCTACCGTGATCGCTGAAAATGATGAGACAAGTTCAATTGGTAAATCTAAGCTTTCAAACAAAATTTTATTATTAAGACCCTGAGAAAACAGCCAGAAACCAATTAGACCCAAACAAAAGAATGTAATTAATCTTTTGGGAATATGACCCATTTTATAATGTCCAATTTCATGGGCCAGCACTGCCTCTATTTCCTTTTCTTCCATTTGCTTTATTAATGTATCAAAGATGACAATACGTCGAAATTTGCCAAAACCGGTGAAGAAAGCATTAGAGTGCCCAGACCGTTTACTGCCATCCAAAACATCAATTTCTTGAGCTAGAAAACCAGCCTTTTTCGACAATGCCTCTAGTCTATCTTTAAGAGATCCGTCTTCAAGGGGAGATAATTTATTGAATAGCGGTAAAATTAATTTTGGCCACAAGACCATTAAAGCAAGCTGAATTCCAAAAAAAGTCAGAAAAGCCCAAACCCACCAAAAGTCGGAGATTTGTGAAAAATATCTGTAAAGGTTAATGAGAATCCAGAAAATCAACGATCCCAGAAAAATAGACAAGAAAAACTCCTTAATCTTGTCAGTTATCCATAATTTCTTCGAGGATTTATTAAATCCAAAATTTTCCTCAATTTTAAATTGTCTCCACCAATCAAAAAAAGTGGATGGCAGTTGAATTGTCATTAAAAAAATCAATGACAAAAAAGCGCAAATCACACTGCTTTGCTCTTGGTCGGTATTCCATTGGGTAAAAAACCAAGGATATAAATAAATTATAATAATTGGGAAAAAAATAATTGATACAATGTCCTCGAAAACGGAGAAGTTTGTCTTGGCTATCGAATATTTTGAGGTTTCTTCCCACTCCTTCTTATCCATGAGCTTATCAATGTTTACAGGAGGAGATTTTCTTAATATTTCAAAGCGTTTTAAATTCAGATATTTAAGAAATAACTCCCATCCAACCTGTAAGACAGCCACGCACAACAAAACTTTTTGTAAATCTGACATATCTTAAAAGCTTATCCCTTTGAGTAAATTATGTCGACTGCGTAGATCCTAATTTTAATAGATTGCGAAAGTTAATGGAAAAAATATCATGTCAATATGTCAGAAAAACCTTCGATTAACGCCAACGCTAAAAAAATCTCTGATTTACCATATGAGGAAGCCATCAACGAATTAAAGAAAATAATTGAAGAAACTGAGGCGGGTGAAATTCCTTTGGAAGATATGGTAAAAAACTACAACATAGGTATGAATTTATTAAAGCATTGCCAATCCCAATTGGAAAAAGCCGAATTTAAAATGCACGAGCAGGATTCAAATTCAGAAGTAAATTGCTAGAAAACATGGAAAAATTTCCCACTTTAGCAAAAATAAAAGGACCTGATGATCTGGCATCTTTAGATGATACCGAGATTTCAAATTTGGCTTCTGAAATCAGGCAAAGAATCATTGAAGTAACTTCTAAAAACGGTGGCCATGTCGGCCCTAACTTAGGCGTCGTGGAACTATCAATTGCACTGCATTTGGCATTCGATTCTCCCATAGACAAATTTTGCTGGGATGTGTCTCATCAAGGATATGTGCACAAGCTTCTTACTGGTCGTAATAATAAGGGATTTGATAATCTCAGGAAATCCGGTGGGCAAAGCGGATTTTTGAATCGTTCAGAAAGTTCACACGACAGTTTTGGAGCCGGTCATGCTGGAACTGCGCTATCTGCCGCACTCGGCATGTGTGTAGCAAGAGACTTAAAAAAAGAGGACAGTCATGTCGTCGCCATTGCTGGCGATGCAGCTTTCACATGTGGTATTACGCTAGAAGCATTAAATAATATAGCCTGTAGTACAAAACGGTTCATTCTAATACTAAATGACAACGAATGGTCTATAGCTAAAAATGTGGGGGCTCTTTCGAAGTATTTTAATGAATTAATTACCAACCCACTTTATAATAGAATTCACAAAGACGCGGAATCTTTCTTGACCAATATTCCTTTTGGCAAATCATTTATCAAATTTGTTTCCAAAGCAAAACGGGATACGAAAGAACTTATTGCTCCTTCGAGCATTTTTGAAAAACTCGGCATCCGTTACCTTGGCCCTATTGATGGACACGATGTTAAAGCTTTGGTGAATTTCTTTAATTTTGCCAAGAAATCAACTGAACCGATTGTTCTTCACCTCCTCACCAAAAAGGGAAAAGGCTTTCCAGTAGCATTGGAAGAACCTGAAAAATGGCATGGATCTGGGCCATTTAACTTGTCATCTGGTAAGTCAGTAAAATCACCCGCCAATTCGCCTCCCAAATACCAAGATGTCTTTGGGAACTGCCTTGTTAAATTAGCACAGAATGATACCTCTATCGTGGGAATAACTGCTGCTATGCCCAGTGGCACCGGTCTCGATGCCCTTCAGGAATTAATGCCTGATAGATTTTTTGATGTTGGAATTGCTGAAGAACACGCGGTCTTGCTTGCTGCAGGAATGGCAACTCAAGGAATGAAACCAGTATGTGCAATTTATTCGACTTTTCTGCAAAGAGCTTATGATCCAATAATTCACGATGTTTGTCTTCAGAATTTACCTGTTACTTTCTGCCTAGACCGGGCGGGTCTATCACCCAATGATGGCCCAACCCATCATGGTCTTTTTGATCTCTCGTACCTTCGTTGCGTTCCAAATGCTTTAATTATGTCTCCATCTAATGAAGATGAATTGCAAAACATGCTTTATACCTCGCTTGATTCTAATCAGCCAGCATTTATTAGATATCCGCGTGGAAGTGGAACAGGTGTAAATATGTCCGCGAACCCATCTAAATTAAAAATTGGGAAGGCTGAAACCATCCAAAATGGTGATAAGGTCGCAATTTGGGCAATCGGGAGCTTTGTTGAAATCGCTGAAATCATCGGTGAGGAAATATTTATTAAATACGGAGTAAAATTGACAATTATCAATGCACGCTTCCTTAAACCATTAGATGAGAAACTTTTGCTGAAACATTGCCAATCTCACCGGGCTATAATTACGCTCGAAGATAATGTTCTGCAAGGAGGGTTTGGTTCTGCTATTTTAGAAACACTTGAGGCTAATAATATCACGATTCCAGTTCGCAGGTTTGGCTGGCCAGATCAATTCATAGAACATGGCGATTCGACAAATGTTCTTAGATCCAAGCATGGTCTATCTCCTGAAAAAATTATGTCTGAGATCGAGGATTTTATTCAAAACAATCAGTTATTTGAAATCCCTCTTGCAGAAAGATCTATCAAGTTGGATTAGAGATTGACCCATTCTCCAATACTGTAATCGAAAATAAGCGGATTTCTAAACAATAGCCAATCATTAGTAGTTGATTTAAACATAAATGAATCTCCATCGGGGTTCCAAAGCTCACTTGAAGTCCACAACCAGCCCGATTTTTCCGACCAAAACCAAGTTTCAGAACCAGTCTTTGAAGGTTGAAGGAAAATCCAACCCAGTTGGTAATGAAAAGTCCACGCTGAGGGAAAGGTTCTGTATGAGCCAAACCAATTTTGCTGCCAAATATTTTTAGAACCTTGAGTAACCTCATCTTCATTTTCAGTCCCTGGATCTGCTTTGAGTCGGGGAAATACTTTTGCCTCCAATGCTTTATTGGAAACCCTCCCTAGTGAATCAAAAACAGATAATGATATGTCAAAAACTCCGAGTTTTCCGTCATTTGGTTCCAATATGAGTTCAACAGATCCATCTGCCCCAACCTGTCCCAAGGTGACCCAATCGGGAGCTTTTATAGAAATCGCAGATTTCGTTAAATTTGTTAAGTTTACATATACATTAACTTTGCTTTTCTCATATTGAAAAACTTCAATTTGCTCGGGCAAGGTGATCAGGACTCCATTTTGTAAGGAGTCGATCACATCCAAGTCGAAAGCAATTTGCACAATTTCACCACTAGATGAATGTAATTTGAAATCAAATGGATATGTGCCACCACCGGAAGGTGTAATACCTTTGAAGTCAAGTTGCCCATTTAGCAGAATCGAGATATCCATCCATTCATAAAGTTGCTCATCAACATCCTCGCTTAGAAAGAAATGCTTATTACCACCTGTCCATGGACCAGTTCGAAGGGAAAACTGAAATGCCCTTGATGCAGGTAAATCAACCGGGACCAAATCCAAGACCGATGGCATTAAAGAAGAATCCCCTAATCTTGACCAAAAGAGACCCTTTTTCGAAGTGTTAAGAGAATGAGTTCCTCCAGTGCCAAGAAAATGAATGTCTTGAGGTGATATAAAATTTATGAAATCAATTCTATCTTCTTCATTCCCTGCCAAATGAAAAGTTCCCAGAACATCAAGTTTTTCAAGACTTAATCTAGCCAAAAAAGCATCCGAACTTCCTTGTGCAATCAAGACTTTTCCATCCAGATCAATTTCGCCAAAAAAAGTAGCTGCAAAAACAATTTTCTCGTTACCATCCATCTCTAAAAGTTGAAGCCTTTCATTCCATTCTCCCCCCATCCTTTTGCTCATTATTGAAGCTAATTCTGTGGAAAATGATGCTATCAAAAGATCAAACCCACCGTCTGACACCAAAGACTGGTTTCCAATTTCAATATTACCCTCAAATTCGCACGCAAGCGTGTACTGGCTTTGACTAGAATTACTTATGACTTTCCCATTCCGAATTCTACCGCTACCTGACAGCAAAAATTCGTGTAGAAGAGTACCGTTTGAATCCACTTTTTGGAGAAAAATGCCTTCGCCCGAAGTCCCAACATCTTTATGTCCATTTCTTCCAATAAATTTTCCTGCAAAAGATCCACAAACAAGTAGCTCATCATTTCTTAAAAGTTCAATATCATTAAGCTTATCTTTCCCATTCCCTCCGACCGACTTCACCCATTCGATTTGTGCAAGATTAGTCTTTTGCAATTTAGCAAGCAGACACTCGCTGAAACCATTAGCTGAAATATAATCCGAAAGAAACTTAGTGTAACCTATGTATTCGACTCCGAGATAAACGCTACCGTCTGACAATTCCAATGACTTCGCGAACTCATCATTAAACGATCCAAAACTTTGAAAATCTACAAATTCACCTTTCTCATTAAGTTTAAGAAGAAAAATATCCTGTCCGCCTTCAGATACAAAATTATTACCTAAAACTGAAAGTTGTCCTCCGTAATTACCCAGAGCATAAAGGTATCCATCATCATCGAGCTTACACTCTGCTATCAAAACCTTATCAGTGGATTCCAAATCAATCCTTGTAACTTGGCTCGAATTTTCGTCGACATATATAATTGATGAAGGGTTACTAGTCTCTGAAATTTCATTCAGAGAATGACCCAGTACATTCAAACTACTTGCATTATTAACCGCAATTACCCATTCGTTAGTATTTTTAGAGAACAGTCCGCAAACCTGACCATCTCCTGAAAAATGATTATCATACAGAGGGTCAGGGTCTGGAAATCTACCCATCAAGAAATCTCCAGACTGATTCTGGGTATACTTGAGACTTATTATTCGATCACTAAAGTCACCTTCCAAATTAAAAGCCCTCAAAACAATCTCATACCCTTCCTCAAATAAAATCGATCGAACTGCATCCTGGGGTTTGATCAAAAGTGATGCATAGGTTTGACCATCCTTACCACCAAGCAATGAGACCCATGGAGGAGATTCAACTAATTCAAAATAAATTTCGTTGGAATTTATTACATCAACCCGATGAATGTGCGTTTCAATTGAATTCAGCTCAACTTTGGAAACTGAATGCAAAGGAACTCCTAAATCAGATACAAAACTGATTACTTTAAAATCACCACCATGAGTCGAGTTATTTAATTCAAATCCATCTAGATCAAAACTTTCGGAAGTCTCTACTAAAAGGGCGATCGAACCAGTTTCACTGACTTCCAATCCCAAATCTTTATCGTTACCTGGACCTCCAATTTGCTTTTGCCAAATAACATTACCGTTTTCCTTTATAAACTTGAAAACGAGTAGGTCACTCTCTCCAGTTGACTCCAAGACTTCCCCAAAACCGTATACTTTTCCAGAAAATTCTATTACTGCTATTGGGTTATTCCAATAGTCAAAGGACAGAGAGGAAATCCTTGAGTCAATTGTTGAATCAATAAATTTGCCGAAGTTTATATCCAGCTCTTGATTCAAGTTAAAAATGAAACCATTAGGAACCGGGTTTTCTACGAAATCAATTTGGTCGACAGACAAAACACCTTGGGATTTTCCACCAATCCAAATATCATTTCCATCGATTGCAGCACTGCAAATTTCAATTAACTTTTCCGACTTTACAGAGATTTCATCTATTAACAGGAAGTCATGATCAAACTTACAAATGGACCCACTTCTCCCCTGTCCTCCTTCATCATTTATATTTAAGACCAAGAAAAAAGCTTTATTAGATTCAAACAGATTAACTAACGAAACAACTCCGCTTCCATTAATTCCCTTTAAATCCTGAAATTCCCCGCTTGGTGATATCGAAAGTGCAAATAATTGATTAGCAGATGAGTTTAAACTTCTTTGAAGAGGACCAACGGTAAATCCGCCATTAAAAATTCCTAGGAGCAAAATATTTCCATCATCTTTTAGAATTAATTGACATTCGGAGAAGGTTGCATCCCCACCAAAAGTTTTGATCCATAAAGGAATTCCGTTGTCACCTACACATGCTACAAAAATGTTGTTACTATACTCTGATACAATCTTCTTCCCAAAAACTTCAATTTGATTGCCAAAAGTCCCCGCCACAACAGTTCCTAATCCAACTAAACTCTCAACCAACATTATTGCAGGCTCATCTCCACTAATTATTGAAGAGCACACCTCTTGATTATCACTGCTTTTGTGTGACTTTAGCCAAGTACACAAATTATTGGTAAAATTATTTTCATTACCAGTTCCCCAATCAATAATTGTTTTAATTCCGCTACCCCAAACATTTATATCCTCGCCCAAAGACCAACCAAAACTTACTGGATTAAGAGAATCAATACTCAAAATTTTATCCGCTCTCATAGGAGCTTCCCCGTACTGCCTAACTATTCTCGTCTGACTTGAAGCAATTCCTGATTCGTCTCCTAAAGTGTATTGAATTCTTCTTATATCGAATTCGTTGATTACATCAGAATTATTAACCTCGACCAAATGTGAGACATTCTCAGCTGTTTTCTGATCAACAGCCAAAAAACCGGGATCATTAAATACTTCATCTTTCGAAAGCATCATTACATCTCCACCCAATAAATCTAATTGAGGTAAGGAAAGTGACTTTACCACCAAATTAAAAGAGACTGAATGGGAAGAGTTCCTTGCACCGTTAGCTTGAAATTCAATCTCATAAGTTCCTTTGCTTCCATAGTGAGCTTCTCCCTCAATAAATGCTTTATTACCGTTGGAACGAATGGTCAACCAAGCTGGTGCACTAACAAGTTCATGACTAAAAGTTTCCAGATTATTACTTGAAGAGACCAAAATTTCCTGCAAAAAAGCTTCTCCCTCGTAAATTACTATATCTTCAGGTTGGGTTATAAATGGTAAACTGTCGTCCCACGAAACAATCGCTTGAACAAGAATGTCGTCATGCTTTCTTCCGTCACTTACTCTCAAAGTAAAATAATCTTCAGTAATCTCTGCTGTATTAGGAAAATATTTTACTCCTGAAGGATAAGATCCATTACCTTCGACCTCAACACTACCAAAACTAGGTTCCCCTTCCGTGGGAACGGACCAAGACAGTAAGTCACCCTCAGGGTCATAAGATGATAACTCATTAAGTAAGAAGCCAATAGGATTTCCATCTTGGTCAAATCGAATGGTAACTTCATCACCCCTACTAATTGTCGGTTTTTGATTTGTGCCTTCCACATAGATATTCAACGGTTTATTTTCAAAACGTCCGGTCTCGTCCATTACTATAATATTAAAATTATAGTGATTCCCATAAGGACTGACTCTGGGAGTTCCACCGATTTCTACGGTACCACTTGCATTTTGCTCAGTAATCCTAAGCCAGGGAACCGCATCCCAAAAAGGAGCTATTAACTGAAAATGCAAATTACTGGAATCAGGGTCTTCAGCAATTATTTTCTTGGAAAATGGAACCCCAGCTTCGACATAAATTTTCTGGTCTAATTCAGATATTATAATCGGTGAATCAGGAATCGAATTGATATTAACTAGAAAACGCAAAAGAGAATACCTATCTCCCTCATCCAATTTGAGGGTAAAATAGTCCATTCCATTAAAGTGTTGGGGAGGAGAATATTGAAACAGACTTGGTATGCCTCCTGACCCAGAAGCGTTTAATGACCCGCCACTCGTTGGAGACTCATGAACTGACCACAAAATTGAATCATAATCATCTATCTCAGGATCTGGATTGACCGCCTTAAAACTAGTCGGGTTTCTCCACTCAGTCAGATTGCTATCTTCATCCATGAACAAATTAACTGTCTCTAGGGAAATCCCATTCAAAACCGATTCAAATCTAGGTGGATAATCATCAACAACAAAATAGAGAAAGAAATTCTGATTTGCTTCTGATCCATTCAAGTCTCTTGCCTTTAGATGCAAACGATAAATTCCTTCATCTTTTATGCCGCCCTGTCCTTTAAGTAATCCAGTTCCGTTTCCATAATCCAAAAAAGTCATCCAACTTGGGAAATCTCCTACGGTGCTAAGAACATGGGAATTATCTCCAACACCATCGGAATCATAAATACTCACTCTATATTCCATTTCAAACTCATCACTCCAAACAACCCTTTGAGAGCTAAGACTTGAATTCATCGGGTCAGATGTAAAAACAGGAGAGTCATTAACCGCCTGTACTTGTACATCTACACTCAGGAAGGAGGTTTTATTAAAATCTCCATTCACGGATTCATCAGTTACGCCAATGGTAAAGGAATCAAGTCCTGAGAAATTGGCATCTGGCAAATAAAACAAATTAGAACCATCAAGGTCTACCTTGGCAGTCCCGTTATTTGGACTTGAAAATATTCCCCAAATCAGATTGTTCGAAGCGGTCTCCACATCATTAGCTGTTATGGAATTAAAAATCGAAAGGTTGTCAGATGAGCGCCAAGAAGCTTCAACATCTTCCGTCATTTGCACTGAAATACTGCTTTTACTCAATGTTGGTGAGTGATTCAAAACATAGACTGATAGCGAAAAATTGAATGTGTCCACCTCCAGTGCTTTGTCAGTGAGTGTAATTTGTATGGAGCTATTTTCTTCATCACTTTCAGTTGGAGTTCCAGAAAGTACAATTTTACCCTCCAAATAAGTTCCTTGATCAACACTTAACCAACTTGGAGCTCCCATGATAACCGGAGTGGCATCATCTAATCCATCACCGTCGTTGAAAAAAACATCCAATTCAAACTGATTTCCTTCCTTCAAGGAAAAAGAAAGATCAGCGGTTTCAAAAACTGGAGCGTCATTTACATTCTCAACTTCTATGAAATATGAAAACTCGTCCGTTGCGATTCCATCAGATACTTCAATGCTAAAACTATCATTGCCAGAGAAATTACCATCTGGGGTATACCTTATGTAATTAAGAATTCCATTTTCTTGAAAATTGATTTCTCCAGTTCCATGGTTGGGGTGGGCACTGAACTTCCATTCGATTTTTTGGTTGTTCAGTTCGTCCAAAGTCAGAGGATATTCCTCGTACAAAACAGTATCTTCCGTCATTAAAACTTGCTTTGAGTCTCCTTCAATTATGACAGGAAGATAGTTTTCTGAAATTGCACTAACCGTTAGTACCTGTTCTCTGACTGCTCCGATTTCATCTACAACTTCTAGGGTTAACTCATATGAGCCCAGATCCTTCTGCTTGGGAGTCCCTTCTAACTTACATTGGTACCTACCCTGATCTCCTCGGACGCTAGAAAGATTTAACCAGTCAGGAAACTCACCTTTTGTTTGTATGGTTAGTGATTGATTTTTATCGCCGTCAATTGCTTCAAATTCATAAGTCCAATGATATCCGATTACTGCATCAGTAAATTTAGCAAGAGGAACAAACAATGGATCATCTGGAATGCTTGAGATAGTTACATTAACCAAAACCTGATCTTTAATTCTTGAATCGTTTATATCTGAAACTTCAAAAACAAATTGATCTATTCCCGTGAAGTTCCCATCCGGAACATAATCGATGAAAATACTGGTTATTTCGGAATTCCAGGATACGGTTCCATTTGACGGAGATGTAAGCAATGCCCAACTTAATTGAGAAACAGGGGTATCCTGATCCGTTGCATTCAATTCAAGTGATGTCCATGCAGTTGGGTACTCATCTTCATCGATTACCAAATCAATCAATCTTCCTTGAACAATACTTGGAGGATAATTTAGTGGCACGACAGATAATCCAAATTCCTGTGATCCTGTACTGCCTGAAGCATCCTCTGCAATGATCGAAACATAAGAAACAGTTTCAGAGTAATCATTCCATTCTGGAGTACCAGAAATCCTACCGGCAGTTTGATTAAATTCCAACCAACTTGGCAATTCAAGTACAGTCAAAGAATAAGTATCGTTCAAATCTGGATCGCCGACTGATAAATCATATACAAACTCTACTCCCTCATTTGCTAAAAGTGAATTCGGAGCAGAATTGATTACAGGAGGATCGTTAACTGGTAAAATTGTTACATTAAAGTCTAAGTCAGAATGCTTAGAAGGGTTATTTGAATCAATCAAACGAACGGTAAAGTTATCATCTCCGTTAAAGTTTTCAATTGAATCATAAATTATATATGAACCGTCACTTGCATTAGGGTCTAAAAAGACACTTCCATACCCAGCGGCAGAGACAAGAGATAATGAAAAACCTGAATTGGAGGGATCATCGTCAACCAATGAGAGATTGGGCATGGCAATGATCCAATTAGTTTGTGTGAAATCTTCACTCATTTGAATGCTCACAGATTGAACAGTTGTGCCATTACCGTCTACAAAGCGAGGGGGAGAGTTTTGTTTATACACCCTAAGATCAAAGCTGCGTTGAGCTGTAAGTCCACCGTCAGTAATCTCAATATTGAGGGCATAATCAACATAGTTCATATTTCCGACGGCACTCCACAGCGGAGTGCCAGAAAGTTTGTTTCCAATAAAACTCAAACCATCTGGCATTCCCGATATTGCAGAAAAGGTCAAACTGTCACCGTCAACATCAGATGCACTGATTTCGAATGAATATTCATCTCCAACCATAGCATATGGAAGTGTACTGTTCTGCTCTAAAAAAACTGGAGCGTCCGGTTGCGGAGTTACTACGAAACCAAAATTCTTAGTGACGATGCCTTCAGGCAATGAGACCTGAATTTCAAGGTCTAAGGTACCGTTAAAATGCTCAATGGGCTGAAAACTGAATAAGCCACTTGATTGATTTATATCAAAAGCTCCACCAGTCGCATTAAAACTAACAATCGACCACGAAAAATTCCCATCAAAAGGGTGTGTTGCATTAAAGTCATATTTAAACCCGCCGACCTCATCTTCAACCATAGTTAATGATGATGGAGTATTTCTTACAAACATCGGAGGAAACTGTTGTTGTCTGTCAAGTTGCCAACCCAAATTGTAAAATGCCTGAAATGATCCTGCTACATCAGCTTGGCTACTATCTTCGGGGGTCCCTAAAACAATTATCCCTGGAGCGATAGCGAGGGATGAAAAAGTAGCATTTGTAACATTGGTTTCATTATTTTCAAGAGAAGAGATTAGGTTCCAGTTAGTTGAATCATTTCCCATTTTGAACACATAAGAAATCCCTCCTTCCCCTATCCCAGTTGCACTAACTACAAGCAGGTTATCCATAGCAACCAAATCTTGAGAAAAAACCTGACTGCTAAAGTTGTTTGGAGGATTTAACTTGGTCCGTTCCATCCAAGTCCCTCCACTTAATTCGAAAACATAAACCGAACCAACATCGGAACGATTGTCATCCCCATATTTCGCACCTATAAAAATAATATCACCTACAACCGCAACCCTATGCCCGAACTGATCGCCATCGGATAAGAAGGCAGGGCTCAAAACTTGTGGAGTTCCATTCCAACTACCGTTTGCCTCCTTATTATATACATAGACTTGTCCAGTTGTGTTCTCACCCACTGTTGCCTCTGGTGCTCCAACCACCAGAAAATTACTTCCCATTGCAATTTCGTAACCGAAGGAATCTCCACTTTCATTCCTGTCTAAATTTGACCAAACTTGATTGCTCAAAGTCCAGTTTGGGGAATTGTAAGAAAAAATTGAAACTTTTCCAATGCCATCGTTCTTCAAATGAGGTGAACTGATGGCAACCTCATTTCCAGTGGGACTGTAAGCGACAGAATAACCAAATTGTTCATCAACTGTTCCATTTGGGTCTATTATCTGAGTATTTAAAGTATAATTTCCATTTAATCTTTCATAATGATAAGCTTTCCCTGAGTAATTTTCCGCATCTGGTGCACCGATTATAAGATTGGACGCAAATGTATCCAAGGACGCACCAAATTTTGTACGATTCGATTCTCCTAAAGACAGTGAAGGAACAATTTTTTGATTTTCAGACAAAACTCCGCTTGCATTTTTTTCAAACACATACAGTGCACCCAGGTTTTGACTATCGCCGGGTGTACCTACGAGAGTTTGGTTCCAATCGTTTACAGCAATCGAATATCCAAATTCATCTGCACTAACCAAATCACTTGAATAATTGGGTCCCTTTCGACTGTATTGCACCACCTGAATAGTTTTTACCTTTGCCAAATCATTAGGGTCATAAATGTACCAATTCCTTGAAGAGTTCTGATCTGGAGAAAAAAGTAAATACTCATTTGGGCCAGTGGCCCCATTATTGAATACTTCAGAACCATTGTAATCAATACCAAGACTGGTGCTCAAATAAACGCTATGATTGGAATCTACCCGAAAGGCATAATAATTGTGCTCATAAGCAACAAAAACACTGGGGTCCGAAAAATTAACATCTATAATCTCACCCTCAACAATTCGTACAAAGCAAAGTAAAATTGCTATGAGAAAGAGTTTTTGTACAAGAAAAAGGCTCTTGGCTTTAAAATATCTAGCTCTCAACTTCTCAAGCACCTCCGAACTTGCAATACAGATATACCAACCAAATAATATGATTCGTGGCAGGTTAGACAAAGAAAGCAAAAAGTAATAGGCGGGCTACCTCTTTTGGTCATGTCTAAACAATCCTAAAGAAAGTGTCTAATTGCAAAGCTTTTAGATAGTATTTTTGAACTGAAAAAAAATTTCTTTCCTAGAAAAGTCGACGTGGAGGAACTCTAACAAGAGGTGCTCTTTGGACAGTAGGTACGCGTCTCACTAGAGGCGCCAAACGAACTGGCTTGGGGCGTTTAACAAGACTTGGGCGTTTGACTTTTGGAGCAAAACGAGCTTTAGGTGCATTTCGGGCGTAGCGGACTTTCGGGGCAAGAGGTGCTTTAGGGGAAAGCGGTGCCCTTATTTTTGTGATACTAGGAACGGAACTCACTCTTGGCACAGAAGGAACCGAAGGCACTGGACGAAAGCCAAAGCAGTTGAGTGAA
>MDTB01079358.1_pt1 | contig 16797 bp, 14 predicted proteins | sample 811161 | NCBI WGS metagenome assembly MDTB01 (sample SAMN05326650, study PRJNA326480) | marine metagenome | isolation source: seawater | place: Mediterranean Sea | collected 2009
CAAGTAGTAAATTTAAATATTTTTCCAAAAGTATTAAAAGACATAGATATTTAATGTATAAATTATTTTATAGAATATATGAATCAAAAAAATGGCAAAAATTCGCTAGGTTTAGACAGTTGCTTTAAAGAGTATGGTAATCCTATTGATTTATTCAAAGAATGGTTTGAGAAAGCCAAAGAAACTGAGGTTAACGACCCAAATGCTCTAGCTTTAGCAACTTCAGATGAAAGCAATCAACCTAATGTAAGAATGGTGCTTTTAAAAGGACTTAGCGATGCAGGTTTTGTTTTCTACACTAATTTTAATAGCAAGAAAGGAAACGAGCTTAAAAAAAATCAAAACGCTTCAATGTGTTTTCATTGGAAGAGTTTAAGACGTCAAGTTAGAATTTTAGGTAAAGTTGAAAAAGTTACCAATAAAGAAGCTGATAAATATTTTAATTCCAGACCATATAAAAATAAAATTGCTGCCTGGGCGTCTTCTCAATCAGAAATTTTAGATAAAAGAGAAACTTTTTCTAACAAAATAAAAGAATTTGAGAAAAAATTTTCGGATCAAGCTAAAGTTCCTAGACCCGACCACTGGTCAGGTTGGAGACTACTACCTAGCGAAGTAGAATTTTGGCTTGATGGAGAAGGTAGAGTTCATGAAAGACTTAATTATAAAAAGATTAAACAGGATTGGGTCAAAGAACTTCTATATCCTTAGAAAGATCTGTTTAAACTAAATCCTGTTAAGTTTTGAAGAATTTTTTTATCCTCACTATCGGGAAAAATACCTAAAGCGTCATAGGAAACGTTTACAAAATACTCAGCTCTTTTTAAACTTGCTTGTACAGCTTTGTATTTATTAATCAACGCTAGGGTTTCACTAAAATCTTCTTCATTTCTTTCTTTTTTTTTTAAAATTTCTGAAAGAAAACTTCTTTCTTCATCATTTCCTTTTTGAAAAATAATAATTAAAGGAAGTGTTACTTTTCCTTCAAAAAAATCTTTACCAATTTCCTTGCCAAATAGTGACTCATTTGCATAATAGTCTAAAGCGTCATCTGCAATTTGAAAAGCTAGCCCAAGATTTTTTCCGTAAGACTCAAGTGCATTTTTTTCTTTTTCACTGCTACCAGCCAAGCTTGCTCCAGTTTTTGTCGCTGCTGAAAAAAGGGCCGCAGTTTTTAAACTTATAATATTGATATACGTGTCCTCTAAAAGGTCTGCCTCACCTTTATGTTGAAGTTGCAAAACTTCTCCTTGAGCAATTTTTGCCGATGTGGAAGATAATAGTTTTAAAATCTCAAGATCTCCATCCTCAACCATAATTTCAAAACATCTACTTAAAAGATAATCCCCAACTAATATTGAAGATTGATTACCCCAAATAGAATTAGTAGTTTTAACCCCTCTTCTGAGAGAACTTTTATCTATAACATCATCATGCAATAAAGTAGCTGAGTGTATAAGCTCTACACATGCAGCTAAATTTATATCTCTCCTTCCTAGTTCATAACCTGAAAGTTTAGCAGAGCCTAAGGTTAATAATGCTCTTAATCTTTTGCCTCCTGATTTCAAATGATGATCACTCATTTTTTTAATTAATTGAACGTCACTTTTTAGCTTTGATTCAATAAGAGCTTCAACTTCAGTTAGTTTTTTCCCTATTAGATTTTTTAGATCCAAATAAGCTGAGTTGGCAGATTTTTTTAGAGGTATTACTGATCCCATTTTTTAATTATAATTGATTTTTTTGTTAATAAATTTCTAATTCGATCCCTGATGACGCACCATTGATTCAACTAGAAGTAGCGTATTAATTAATTAAAATTTATATCTAGTACTGATATAAGATTATGATTAGTAATCATTAAATTATGTTTTCACTTTTTAAAAAAAAGACTGTGATACCTCATGTTAGGTTGACTGGCGTAATAGGTTCTGCAGGTAGATTTAAACAAGGTATAGATCTTGCGGGTCAAAGAAATATTTTAAAAAAAGCATTTGGTGTGAAAAAAGCCAAATTTGTAGCAATCTCTATAAACTCGCCTGGGGGTTCTCCTGTGCAGTCTCATTTGATTTACAGTTATATTAGGCAATTGGCAGATAAAAATAAGATAAAAGTTATAATATTCGCTGAAGATGTTGCTGCATCTGGAGGTTATTTAATATCATGTGCTGGGGACGAAATATTTGCTAATTCAAGTTCTATTATAGGTTCAATTGGAGTTATATCTGCATCATTTGGTTTTAAAGATTTAATTAAAAAGATAGGTATTGAGAGAAGAGTTTATACCGCTGGTAAAAATAAAAGTACTTTAGATCCATTCGTAGAAGAAAAAGAAGAGGATATTAAAAGATTAAAAAGTATACAATTAGAGTTGCATTCTGATTTTATTAAAGTTGTTGAAGCAAGCAGAGGCTCAAAATTGCAAGAACCAGAAAAAAATAATATTTTTACTGGAGAATTTTGGACGGGTTCTAGTGCATTAAAATTAGGCTTAATAGACGGAATAGGAAATGCAGATCAAATTTTAAAAGATAAATTTGGAGATAAAGTTATAATTAAAAATTTTGAAAAACCAAAAGGTTTTATCGCTAAAAAATTATCTTCCTCTATTAAAGATCCAATAGATAGTTTAGTTAAAATTTTAGAGGAAAAAGCAATTTGGCAAAAATTTGGTTTATAAATGCCAATTAGAAAAAAAAAAATTAAAAAAAATAAAAGTAAATTATCATTTCAAGATATTATAATAAACTTACAAAAATATTGGGGTAAATATGGTTGCGTAATACTTCAACCTTATGATTTAGAAGTTGGCGCTGGAACATTTCATCCAGCTACTACATTACGATCTTTAGGACCAAGCCCATGGAAGGCTGCTTACGTTCAACCCTCACGAAGACCTACTGACGGAAGATATGGGGAAAATCCAAATAGACTTCAGCATTATTATCAATTTCAAGTAATTATAAAACCTTCTCCAGATAATATAAAACAAATTTATTTAAAAAGTTTAGCTTCGATTGGTATAGATGTAAAAAATCATGATATTAGATTTGTCGAAGACGACTGGGAAAGTCCAACCTTAGGAGCGGCAGGATTAGGATGGGAAGTCTGGTGTGATGGAATGGAAATTACTCAATTTACATATTTTCAACAAATGACAGGTATTGAATGCAAACCTATACCAGTGGAGTTAACATATGGGATAGAAAGGTTATGTATGTTTGTTCAAGGTAAAGATAATGTTTTTGATCTAGACTGGAATGGGAATGGGATAAAATATAGAGAGGTTTTTCTTCAAGCTGAAAAAGAATTTTCTGCCTATAATTTTGAATTCGCTAATACTAAAAATTTATTAAATGGTTTCGAAATTGCTGAGAAAGAGTGTAAAGAACTTTTAATTAAAAAACTTCCCTTACCGGCATACGATCAATGTTTGAAAGCTAGTCATATATTTAACTTACTTGATGCTAGAGGTGTTATCGGAGTTGCAGAAAGAACAGGTTATATAAATAGAATTAGAGAGCTTGCAAAAGGCGCAGGAGCAGCTTGGTTGAATACACAAGTCTAATTTATGTCTGAATTTTTACTTGAACTTTATAGTGAAGAAATACCACCTCAACTACAAATCAGCGCCAGAGAAGAACTAAAATATTTTTTAGAAAAATCTTTAAAAGAAGAAGGTCTAAAATATAAATCCATTTTTTCATTTTCATCGCCTACTAGATTAACAATCTTAATAAAAGACATGCCAGAAAAAATACAAATTCCTGCGAGAGAAATTAAGGGTCCAAAAGTCGGGGTTCTAGAAGATATATTAAATAGTTTTATCAGAGCTCACAAGGTATCTAAAAAAGATATTTTTGAAAAGGATAATGACAAAGGCACATTCTATTTTATTAAAACTAAATCAAAGGAAGTATTTACTAAAGATTTGTTGATTAGAATATTACTTAACTCTATCGCATCCTTAAATTGGCGCAAATCAATGAAATGGGCCAATAGTGAATTAATATGGGGGAGACCTCTAAGATCAATTTTAGCTATATTTAATAAAAAGGTCTTATCATTTAGTTATGGCCACCTTCACTCTAAAAATTCTACGGTTATAGAAAAAAATTTAGATACAAAGTATAAAAAAATCCAAAATTTTTCTGAATATCAAATGTTTTTAAAAAAAAATCAAATCACTTTAGATCAAGATGAAAGAAAAAAAAAGATATTAAAAAAATTTGAATTTTTTTGCAAAAAGAGTAATTATAAATATAATTTTAACCAAAGTCTTTTAGAGGAAGTTGTTAATATTGTTGAAGATCCAAACGTTTTATTAATTAATTTTGATAAAAAATTTTTAGAAATTCCACAAGAAGTGATTATATCAACTCTCCAAAGCCATCAGAGATATTTCCCACTTTTTGATAACAAAGGTAGATTAACTAATTTTTTTTTAGTCGTTGCAAATAAATCAGATAGTAAAAATTTTATTAAGGAGGGTAATAAAAGAGTTGTAGAAGCAAGATTATCTGATGCTCAGTTTTTTTGGAATAAAGATAAGTCGAGAAATATGATAAAGCAAATTGCAAAATTAAAAGATATAGTTTTTTACGATAAACTTGGTACAATTTACGACAAGACCCAAAGATTGAGAAAATTGTCTTCGCAATTATCTGATGATTTAAATATTAATAAAGAAAAAATTCAAATCGCCGCTTCTATTTCGAAATCTGATTTAAGTTCGGATTTAGTAAATGAATATCCAGAGTTGCAAGGAGTAATGGGTAAATATTTTGCTTTAGCTCAAGGTTTCGACGAAGATGTATCTAATGCAGTTAGTGACCATTACCTACCAATAGGAATTACTTCTGCTATTCCAAAAAAACCAATTAGTTATTCAATTTCTATAGTAGATAAATTAGATAGTTTAATTGGATTTTTTTTAATAAATGAAAAACCCACGAGTTCTAAAGACCCGTTTGCTTTAAGAAGAGCAGCTATTGGGTTGTTAAGGATAATAATTGAAAATAATTTAACAATTAGACTGCAAGATTTAATAAATCATTCAATAAAATTATTTGAGGAACAAGGTGTAGAAATTAAAAACACTATGACTGAAAAGGAAGTATTAAATTTTTTCAAAGAAAGAATGAAAAACATATTAAAGGAAAAAAAAATCAAAACAGACATAATAGAGGCTTCGATAAGTTCACATAACGGAGATAATTACTTAGATTTGTATAAAAAAAATCTTTTGATGAACAAATTTATAGCAAGAGAAGAAGGTAGAAATATCATAAGTTCTTACAAAAGGTCTTTTAATATAATTGAAAAAGCTAATAAAGATATCACAGGTAGACCTGACGCAGTTCTTTTTAGAAAAGAGGAAGAAAAAGTGTTGTTTGAAAAAATAAATGAAATTCGCAAGGCTTTTACTGTAAAGGAAGATAAAAAAAACTATGAAAATCTAATATATCAACTATCTGAAGCAAAAACACTCACAGATAATTTTTTTGACAAAGTGAAGGTAAATGATGAAAATAATGATATTAAAAATAATCGATTGGAACTTTTAAAAATGCTATGTAACACTTTTAATATTTTTATTAATTTTTCAAAACTCGAAGGATTTTAATGCCAAAATTGATATTTAGCTTTGATGATAAATCTTCTAAAAAACTTAAAAACAAAAAGAATATTTTAGGAGGTAAGGGGGCAAATTTAGGTGAAATGGGGCGTCTAGGTTTACCTGTTCCTCCAGGTTTTACTATATCAACCGATGTTTGTGAAATTTTTTATAAAAATAGAAAAAAAATACCTAATCAAATAATAAAAAAAATAGAAAAAGAGTTAAAAAATATTGAAATAAAAACTAAGAAGAAATTTGGAGATTTAAAAAATCCATTATTAGTTTCCGTAAGGTCAGGGGCAAGAATTTCTATGCCTGGTATGATGGATACTATTTTAAATCTCGGTCTTAATGATAAAACAGTAGAAGCTTTGGCAAAAAAAACATCGAACGGTCGTTTTGCAAAAGATAGTTATAGACGATTTATTCAAATGTATAGCAATGTTGTCCTGGGCATAGAAAGTCATTTATTCGAAGAACTGATTGATAATTATAAACTTACTAAAGGTGTTTTGTTAGACACTGATTTGGACGAAAGTGATTGGAACGGATTAATTGAAAATTTTAAAGATTTAATAAAAAAAGAAAAGAAAATTAACTTTCCTCAAGATGTGAAATCTCAACTATACGGAGCAATTAATGCAGTTTTTTTATCTTGGAACAGTCAAAGAGCAAAAACATATAGAAAATTAAATCAGATTCCAGATCATTGGGGTACCGCAGTAAATGTACAAGCAATGGTTTTTGGGAACATGGGCAATGATTGTTCAACAGGGGTTGCTTTTACCCGAAACCCGTCGACAGGAGAAAATTGCTTTTTTGGTGAGTTTTTAATTAATGCTCAAGGAGAAGATGTAGTAGCCGGCACTAGAACTCCTCAGTATATAACCAAGAGAGCAAAAAATGAGTCTGGATCTAAAGAAAAATCCATGGAAGAGGCTATGCCCAAAGTTTACAAAGAATTAGCAAAAGTTTTTATTAAATTAGAAAAACATTATAAAGATATGCAAGATATAGAATTTACAGTTGAAAATAATAAACTATGGATGCTTCAAACAAGATCAGGAAAAAGAACTGCTAAAGCAGCTATAAAAATTGCAGTTGATATGGTTAAGGAAAAATTAATTTCAAAGAAAGAAGCAATTCTTCGAATAGATCCTAATACTCTTGACACATTGTTGCATCCAACTTTAGATGAGAAAGTACCAAAAGAAATCATTGCATCTGGTTTACCCGCTTCCCCAGGTGCGGCTAGTGGAAAAGTAGTTTTTTCTGCTGATGAAGCTGAAAGACTGAACGGAATGATGCAAGATACAATACTGGTTCGATTAGAAACTTCGCCAGAGGACATACATGGAATGCATGCAGCAAAAGGAATTTTAACGGCACGAGGAGGCATGACAAGTCATGCTGCTGTAGTTGCTAGGGGAATGGGAAGACCTTGTGTTTCAGGTTCAAGTGAAATCACGATTGATTATGAAACTAAGCTTTTTAAGGCTGGTGATGTAATTATAAAAGAAGGAGATATTATTACCATAGATGGTGGGAGCGGAAAAGTTATGAAAGGTTTTGTACCAACTGTCCAACCAGAAATTTCAGGCTATTTTTCTACCATTATGAAATGGGCGGATAAGTTTAGAAAACTCAAAGTAAGAACAAATGCTGAAACAGAAGCAGATAGTAAAACAGCTAGAGAATTTGGTGCCGAAGGCATAGGCTTGTGCAGAACAGAACACATGTTTTTTGATGAAGAAAGAATTTTATCTGTAAGACAAATGATTTTATCTCGATCAAAAGATGATAGAAACAACGCATTGGAAAAGTTATTACCCCATCAAAAGAATGATTTTAAAAAGATATTCAATATTATGTCTGGTTTACCAGTAACTATTAGACTACTAGATCCCCCATTACATGAATTTTTACCTAAAACAGAAAAAGACATCGAAGAAGTTGCTAGGTCTTTGAATTTAGCGGCTAAAGAAGTTAAAGATAGAATTTCTGAACTGCATGAAGAAAATCCTATGCTAGGTCACAGAGGCTGCAGGCTTGGCATTTCTTTTCCTGAAATTTATGAGATGCAATGCGAAGCTATTTTTGAAGCTTTGATTGAACTTAAAAAAGAAAAAATTAGATGTGCTTTTGTTGAGATCATGATTCCGTTAGTGTCAACTGATACAGAATTAAAAATATTAAGAGAACTAGTAAATAGAACAGCTAAAAAGATTGAGAAAAAAAATAAAAATAAGATTGATTATATGGTTGGAACAATGATCGAGCTACCAAGAGCTGCTTTACAAGCGAAAGCTATTTCTCAACATGCTGATTTTTTTAGTTTTGGAACAAATGATTTAACTCAAACTACCTTAGGTATTAGTCGAGATGATTCAGGTAAGTTTCTAAATGATTACATCGATAATAAAATTTTTGATGTTGACCCATTTGTAAGCATTGATCAAAATGGAGTCGGTGAGCTTGTAGAATTAGCATCTTATAGAGGAAGAAAAGTAAATAAAAAACTAAAATTAGGTATTTGCGGTGAGCATGGAGGAGACCCTAAAAGTATAGATTTCTGCTCAAGAGCAGGATTAAATTATGTTTCTTGCTCCCCATTTAGAGTTCCTGTTGCAAGATTAGCTGCTGCTCAAGCTGAACTAAGAAAATAACAAACTAGAGTCAAAAGATTTAGCGCTATGGGTAATAGAACCAATCGAAATTCTATCTATTCCAGTATTAGAGATTTTTTTTATGTTTTTTAGATTTGCATTACCTGAGTATTCAGTTTCATATTTATTTTTACAAATTTTTAAACATTTTTTTAATTGTTTTATTTTCATATTATCGAAAAGTATTCTTTTAAATTTAACTCCTACAACTTGATTTAATTGACTTACATTTTCTATTTCAACTGTAACAACTTTTTTGGTCTTAACGGCTTTTTTGACTAAATCTCTTAAATTATTTTCAGCAATAATATGATTATCTTTTATTAAAATTTCATCACTTAAATTAAACCTATGGTTATGTCCGCCTCCTTTTTTAACAGCGTATTTTTCTAAAAGTCTTAAATTTGGAGTAGTTTTTCTTGTACAGCAAATTTTAGTTTTTTTATTAACCTTTTCTGTGAGCTTATTCGTAAAAGTAGCAATTCCCGAGGTATGATTTAAAAAATTTAAAGCAGTTCTTTCAGCATTTAAAATAGTTTTTGTTTTTGCTATGATTTCAGCGATAACTTTATTTTTTTTTATTTTCGCTCCTTCTTTAACTTTATTAATAAATATTGTTTCCTTTCCTATGAGTTTGAATGCCGACTTACATAAATCTAAACCTGCTATAATACCATTTTGTTTTGCAATTATTATTGCTTTTGATTTTTTATTTTTAAAACTAATTAAATTTGTGGTGATATCACCTTTTGGTTTTAAATCTTCATTTAAAGCTTTTCTAACTATATTATTTATATATCTTTGATTTAACTTGTGCACTGATCTAACGACCAATTGCAGTCATTCTTTGAACTGACTGTCTTGCAGCTTTTGCTATTTTTTCTTCAATATAAATTTCATTCGTTTCATTTTTAAGACAATCAAGAATTTTTTCTAAAGTGATTTTTTTCATATAAGGACAAAGGTTGCAGGGTTTAATGAATTCAACATTTGGATTGTCTGCTTGAACATTATCACTCATAGAGCACTCAGTAACTAACATAACTTTCTTTGGTTGATTTTTTTTAACATAATCTATCATGCCGCCAGTTGAACCTGCAAAATCACAAGCGTCTAAAACATCTGTAGGGCATTCAGGGTGACCTATAACTTTAATGCCGGGATTTGCCTTTCTTATATCTTGTATCTCCTTTGATGAAAATTGTTCATGTACTATACAAGATCCTTTCCAAGAAATGATTTTTACTTTTGTTTGTTTAGCTACATAATTAGCTAAATGTTGATCAGGCAGAAAAATTACTTTGTCTACTTTTAATGATTCTACAACTTTAACAGCATTTGCAGATGTACAACATACATCTGTTTCAGCTTTTACATCTGCTGAAGTGTTTACATAAGAGACAACTGGAACACCTGGATACTTTTTTTTTAGCAATCTTACATCTTCTCCAGTAAGTGAAGCTGCTAATGAGCAACCTGCATCCATATCAGGAATTAAAACTTTTTTGTTTGGGTTCATTAATTTTGCTGTTTCAGCCATAAAGTGAACACCGCAAAGAACAATAATGTCAGCAGAAGTTTTAGCAGCTTCAACTGCTAGCGCTAATGAGTCTGCGGCAATGTCAGAAACTCCATGATAGATTTCTGGAGTCTGATAGTTATGAGCTAAAATTACTGCATTTTTTTCTCTTTTTAACTTATTTATTTTTTCTATTAATGGAGCGTGTATTTTCCACTCGATTTCAGGAACGTGCTTAGAGATTTTTTTATAAATCTCAGATGTGCTCCTATTAAACTGTTCTTGTACAGACATACTTATTCTAATCTATCAACTTGAACTTAAATTGTCATTCACTTATTGTCGCATTATTAAGCGGTCGTGCTGAAATTGGTAGACAGGCACGCTTGAGGGGCGTGTGGGTTTTCCCGTGAGAGTTCGAGTCTCTCCGACCGCACCAAAAATATAAAGCATTCCTTATACTGAAAGGTTGCGTCAGTATTATCATATTTTAAAGTAAATTTTTTTAGTATTATCAAAAATGAATTTTGAATTACCAAAATTAGATTATGCTAAAAATGCTTTAGCACCAATTATGTCAGAAGAAACATTGGATCTTCATCACGGAAAACATCATCAAACTTATATAACAAATCTTAATAATTTTATTAAAGACACAGAGTTTTCAAAAATGACTTTAGAAGAAATAATCTTAAATTCATCAAAAGATAAATCAAAAGTAGGAATTTTTAACAATGCTAGCCAACATTGGAACCATTTATTATTTTGGAAATGTATGAAACCTGCTGGTGGAGGGGAGATGCCTTCAAAATTGAAAGCAAGGTTAATAATTGATTTTGGAAGCGTAGAAGAATTTAAAAAAAAATTTATTCAAGCCGGTATTACTCAATTTGGATCTGGTTGGTGCTGGCTATCAATTGACAAAGGGAAACTAGTGGTTACGAAAACACCGAATGCTGAAAACACTTTAATCTATAACATGAAACCAATATTAGCTTGTGATTTATGGGAGCATTCCTATTATGTAGATTACAAAAATAAAAGACCTGAGTATCTAGATAATTTTTTTGAAAAATTGGTCAACTGGGAATTTGTTGAATCAAAATTAGATTAGACTTTTACAAAACCTTTTCAAATCTTTATAAAAAAAAGCTTTTTGCCAGTATTAATTAGTAATATAGTTAAAAATGGAATTTTTTCACAAAAGAAAGAAAATTATATTAATTATTTTAATAATACTTTTTATTGAATTAAGCGGTTATGGTATCTTAGCCTCTTTATCCAGACTCATTAGTGCATTATAAAATTATCTATCCAAATTGCGCTATTAAGGCAGTTTTTGTCAGCATTGACTATTATTATTAAATCTAATTAAATAATAATATGCCTGGAAAATTAGTAAGCAGGATGTCTAATAGAGAATGTTTTACGTTACGTGAAACTGATACAATTAAAATCGCTAGCCAAAATTTACAAGAAAAGAAAATAGGCTCAATGCCAGTCTTAAATAAAAATAACAAAGTTACAGGAATAATATCTGAGCGAGATCTCTCCAGCCTTATTTACACTGAGAGATTTAACGCTAATATTTTAGTAGAAAAAGTTATGTCTAAAAAATTAGTAACTTGTGATCTCAACACTTCTGTAACAGAATTAATGGAAACAATGACAGAAAAAAAAATTAGACATATATTAATTATGGAGGATGAAAAATTATTAGGAATTGTTTCTATAGGAGATGTAGTTAATCATCTTATTAACAAAATAAAAGAAGAAAATAAAAGCTTAAGAGAATATATAAATAGCTACTAAATTATAAACTTCTATACTTTTTCATTGAAACTTCAGCTAATATTAAATTAGGATCTAAAAAAGTTTTAGAATGTTTTATTTTTTTAAAAGATTTAAATGCAAAAATTGCTATTGGAAGTTCAGTACAACCTAAAATAATTTTTTTACATTTCATCTTTATTAGATAGTTTATTGCTGGTTTTAAAACTCTTTCAGCCTCTTTAATTTTTCCCATTTTTACGTTTTTTATAGCTTTATTAACACTTTGGGTTTGTAATTTTTTTTTAGGACTGATTAAAGAAAAATTCTTATCAAAAAATTTATTATATATTCCAGTTTTTAAAGTTCCTTCTGTAGCAAGAATACCAATTTTTGCATTCTTTTTACAATTTCTTTTTGTATGAATATAAACTTCTTTTGGCATATTAATTATTGGTGTCTTAATTTTTTTTTGTAAATCATCGAACCAATAATGAGCAGTATTGCATGGAATTACTATGAATTTACATTTGCTTTTTTTCAACACAAGACAACCTGCAACTAAACTTTTTAAAACTTTATAATATTTATTTATATTTTCAGGTCGACCAGGAACATTAGATTTGTTGTATAAAATAAAAAGAGGATATTTTTGATCAACTTTACCCCTATTAAGTTTTGCTAACTTATTGCAAAAATCTAACCCAGCTTGAGTACCCATTCCACCTAAAATTCCAATCATTTTTTAAATTTTCCCTATTATTTCAATCTTTTTATTTTCGATCAGCACTTCTTTGTTTTGGAAAGAAGAAAAATCAGGATCATTAAGCTTTATTAAAGCAAATGGATAAGGACTACCAATTAAAACTTTTCCTATTTTTATATTATTGAATATCAAATCATTTCCTATCTTTAATTTTTCTTTAGTTTTTATTGGAAATAATCTTCTTCTAATCTTATTTTTTAATTTCATTCTAGCTGTATTTTCTTGTCCGACGAAGCAGCCTTTTTTAAAATCTATCGCATTAAGTTTTTCAAAATTTGCTTCTAGACCAAATAATTGAGTCTGTAAATTTTTTGTGTCTTTTATGGGTACGTTAAGCGAGTGGGCTTTAATTAAATAATCTTTACTATCTGCTATTTTAAGATTTAATTTTTTTATCGTTAAGTATAATTTTTCTAAATTAGATAAAATTCTTGCTCCTAATTTATTTGTTCTCGGATCTATAATTATAGGACACTCTCTAAATTCAACAGTATTGGTTTTTTTTCTTTCTAATACTTGTATTTCTTTAAATTTATCTAAACTTATTATGCCCACAACATAATTAGAAGAGATATCTTTGATTTCAATTTTAGATCTTAACTTGTATTTGAATAAATAGTTTATAATTTCTTTAGTGCTTTCACTTGCACAATCTAAAAAGTAACCATTTAAAGATTTAATTATAAAAAAATCGTAAAGATATTTTCCTTGAGGAGTTAATATAGCTGAAAATAAAGAATTTGATTTATCTACTTTGTTAACATCATTGGTAAGTATATTTTGAAGAAAATCTTTGGCTTCTTCACCACTTATTTCAATTAATCCTCTGTCATCTAATATTATAATTTGATCTTTTTCCATAATTGCAAATTTATACTGTATAATATATCTATAAAATATGTCTGACAATTATAGTCTCATTGTTAAAAACGGATCTTGCTACATAGATGGTAAATTAACTAAAGTAGATATAGCTTTATCAGGAAGTAAAATTAAAAAAATTGGCAAAATAGAATTAAATAGTTCAAATGTATTAGATGCTACAGATAAAATAGTTGTCCCAGGTGCGATAGATACTCAAACTCATTTTAGAGAACCCGGCTCTACTGATGTTGAAGATTTGGAAACCGGCAGCAGAGCTGCAGTTTTGGGAGGAGTAACTTCTTTATTTGAGATGCCTAATACAAACCCACCAACATCAAACTTGATGGAATTTCAAAAAAAATTACAATTAGCTAAAAATAGAATGCATAGTAATTATGCTTTTTATTTTGGAGCCACTCCCGATAATACTGAGCAATTATCTAAACTTAAAGACATAGTGGGGTGTTGTGGAGTTAAATTGTTTGCGGGCTCCTCAACTGGAAAATTATTAGTCGATAAAGAGTCAGATATAGAGAAAGTAATCTCGAAAAGTGACCGCATAATTTCGATACATTCAGAAGATGAAGAAATATTAAAGTTAAGAAAGAAATTTATCAAAAAAGGAGATGTTCACTCTCATCCAGAATGGAGAAATGTGGAGTGTGCAATGTCTTCAACTCGAAGAGTTGTCAAAATTGCTGAACGTTATAATAAAAAAATTCATGTTTTGCATGTTACTACCAAGGAAGAAGTTGATTTTTTATCAATGCATAAAAAAAATGTTACTTTTGAAACAACCCCCCAGCACTTAACTTTTTACGCGCCTGACTGTTATGATAAATTAGGAACATATGCTCAAATGAATCCTCCAATACGTAAAAAAGAACATTATGATAGACTTTGGACGGCAATAAAAAATAATATTGTTGATGTATTAGGATCTGATCACGCTCCTCATTCAAAAGAGAATAAAAACAAAGAATATCCAAATAGTCCTTCGGGGATGCCTGGAGTTCAAACTATTTTCCCAGTCATGTTAGATCATGTAAATAGCGGGAAGTTATCTTTAGTACAATTAATAAATCTTATGTGTGAAAACCCCTGTAAAATTTTTGGGATTAAAAACAAAGGCTATATTAAAGAAGGTTTTGATGCCGACCTAACGATTGTTGATATGAATAAAGAATTAACAATAAAAAATGAAATGATGGCAAGTAAATGCGGATGGACTCCTTTTAATAATTACAAAGTTAGAGGTTTTCCCGTTGGTACAATTGTAAATGGTAGCTTAGTAATGTCTGAGGGTAAAATAATTTCAAAAGCTCAAGGAAAACCCTTAAAGTTTTAGTATTTTATTTTCAATTAAGTCAGATTTTATCTCATCTAAAATAGCCGGATCATCTATGGTTGCTGGCATTTTATAAGGCTCATTGTCAGCAATTTTTCTTACAGTTCCTCTAAGAATTTTTCCTGATCTAGTTTTTGGTAATCTTTTAACAATTACTGCTATTTTAAATGCAGCTACAGGCCCAACTTTTTCTCTTACCATTTTTATACAATCTTTTATAATTTCTTTTTTATCTTTGGTAACTCCAGCTTTCAAGGCAAGTAGGCCAATTGGAATTTGACCTTTTAATTTGTCAGCGATACCAAGCACCGCACATTCAGCAACATCTTTATGTTCTGCAAGAACCTCCTCAATAGCGCCTGTTGACAACCTATGTCCTGCAACATTTATGATATCATCAGTTCGAGACATAATCCAAACATATCCATCCTCATCTATATGTCCTGCATCGTAAGTTAAATAATATCCTGGGTAAGTAGACATATAATTTTCTTTATACCTTTTGTCAGCACCCCAGAGAGTTGGGAAAGTACCTGGAGGTAAAGGAAGTTTCACTACTATATCTCCCATTTTACCAGGACCTACTTCTCTACCTTCAGAGTTTAAAACTTTTAAATCATAACCTGGTACAGGTTTAAAAGCTGAACCATATTTAACTGGAAATGACTCAATACCAGTACAATCTGAAGTGATAGCCCAACTTGTTTCTGTTTGCCACCAGTGATCTATGACGGGAGAATTAGACAGTTTTTCAAACCACTTTATGGTATCTGGATCAGCACGTTCACCGGCAAGAAATAACTTATCGAATTTGCTTAAGTCGTATTTTTTAAAAAATTCTCCTTTAGGATCCTCTTTTTTGATTGCTCTAATCGCAGTAGGTGCAGTAAAAAGTGATTTAACTTTATGTTCAGATATAATCCTCCAAAAAACCCCCGCATCTGGAGTTCCTACAGGTTTTCCTTCAAATAAAACCGTAGTACACCCATAAAATAATGGTGCGTAAACTATATAAGAATGACCAACAATCCATCCTATGTCACTTGCTGACCACCACACATCGTCTTGCTCAATATTATAAATATTTTTCATTGTCCATTTGAGTGCAACTATGTGTCCACCTATGTCTCTTACAATACCTTTAGGCAAACCAGTAGTCCCAGAAGTATAAAGTATGTAAGCATAGTCGTTAGCGTTCATTTGTTCGCATTCAGCTGGTTCCACATCTTTTAAAGAGTCCTCCCATGTTATATCTGTGTTAGAATTTAGATCAGCTTTATCTTTTTCTCTTTGAAATATAATACATTTATCAGGTTTGTGACTGGCTAGTTCAAGAGCTTTATTTACCAAAGGTTTGTAAAAAACAGTTCTACCAGGTTCGTAACCACAAGATGCAGTTACAATTAATTTGGCTTTAGAGTCATCTATTCTACTTGCTAACTCGTTTGCTGCAAAGCCACCAAAAACAACGGAGTGTACTGCTCCAATTCTTCCGCAAGCCAACATCGCTATGACAGCCTCAGGTATCATAGGCATGTAAATGATTACTCTGTCTTTTTTTTTAATTCCTTGTTTTTTTAGTGCCCCCGCAAATAAAGAAACTTTTTTTCGTAATTCATTATAAGTAATTTTTTTTTGAATACCCGTGATTGGACTATCGTAAATAATCGCAAGCTTATCACCTCTTCCGTTATCAATATGTAAATCTAAAGCATTGTAACAAGTATTTGTAACCCCGTCTTCAAACCATTTGTAGAAAGGAGGGTTGTCAGAGTTTAAAATTTTAGTTGGTTTTTTATACCAAAATATATCTTTCGCTACGTCTTTCCAAAATTCTTCTCTATTATTTATAGAATTTTCGTAAATATCTTTATATTTTTGATTCAAATCACTACCTCAAAAAGTTAATTTAAAATGCACTATTTCATAAATATCCCCAAAAAAAAATAGAAAAACCAATAAAAACGCGGTTTTTTAATTAAAAAAAGACTTCACTGTAACTTTATTTTTTATTATGGTCCCACCATATTATTCACTAATGAAGCGCAAATCATTATTTGAATAGTTTATATATAAACTAAGTAGAAAACTAACAAACGAGGGAGGTTTTCATGAGAAAATTAAGTCTATTTGCTTTAGCAGCAGTTGCCTTTTTAGGTATAACTAGCTCAGCTAATGCAGCGACTGCCATGTTACAAACAAATGATTTCGTAGGAATTTCATTTTGGCTTGTATCAATGGGTA
>MDTB01228592.1_pt1 | contig 16794 bp, 13 predicted proteins | sample 811161 | NCBI WGS metagenome assembly MDTB01 (sample SAMN05326650, study PRJNA326480) | marine metagenome | isolation source: seawater | place: Mediterranean Sea | collected 2009
AATTTTCATAGATAACCTTTTATTCATTTCAAACCATAAATTTTTTTAATTATTCTATTAAATGTATATAGTAAAAATTCCTTGGTATTTTGTGGGTCCATTATATCGAATGCTTCATCTATATATGTGATAACTTCATCAAATTTTCTTCCTTGTTTTAAAAATATTTTTATCAATGTGAGTCTGTTTTCTTTTCTACGCTTATTGATTTCAATGATAGGAAGCAATTTATCTCTTAAGGCAATATCTAAAAAGCTTTCAACACCATTGAATGATATATGAGGATCGAAATTACTCCATGAATTATCTCGAATATGTCTTATGAAACCTGGTTTATTGATGCCAAAAAATAGCCATTTCTTAGAAATACGAAGAATTAATTCAAAATCTTCGTTAAATTTAAGCAGTTCGTTATATCCATTTGATTCCATTAACACTTCCTTTCGAAAAAAATGGTAAGGAGAACCTCCAGGAACTCCTTTCTTTCTTCCAACTAAACAACCATCTATTTCTCCGTTAATCTCGTTCACCTCGTCTTTAACTTTTTGTTTGTTTTTAGAATAATTTATTGAATTGCAGTAAACAGATGCATAATTTTCGTTAAGAGAATCTAATGTTTTTTGACGCCACTCCAGGGAGTCACTTAATAATTCATCATCTGAATCTAAAAAAAGAATGTACTCGCCCTTAGCTATTTTTATTCCTAAATTTCGAGCGCTTGATGGACCTCCATTTTCTTTTTTTTCATAAATTATTGGAATATCAGAATTACTCATAAATGAATTAGCTATTCTTTCAGCTAAATTATTATCAGAACCATCATCTACTATAATTATCTCAAGAGGTTTTTGGCTTTGATTAATGATTGATGGTAATGATCTTTTTAAAAAATCACCATCGTTATATGTAATTACTATGACACTTGTTTTTCTATTTTCGATAAACTTAGCTCCTAGTATCTTTGTTTTTAATATTGATTTTCGGTAATAAGAAATCTTCGAATGCAACTTTGTCAAAATCGCTATAAAGATCTTTAGACCATTCATATACTCTTTTACAGCAATCATCATAGATCGTTATATCATTGAATTTAATTAAGATATTTTCTAAATCTTTGTAGGTTTTTACAAATAGATCTTTAAAAGGATATTTATAATCATTTAAAAAAACATCATTTGCAAAAACCTTATTAGAAGATGTTTGTCTAGGAAATTCTTGATCATGCATATCAATAAAAATTGTAGGTAGTCCAATTATAGATGCTTCAAAAACTGAAGTTGAGTTAAATGTGATATGCATACTAACATCATCAATAAGATCTGAAATAGGTGTAAAGTTATCATAGCTTATAAAATCATATTCTAAATCAATAGATGGACAATGATCTGCACTAAATCTAGGGTGTTGTCTAAAGATCAATTTAAAATCATTTGTTTTTAAGAAATCTGCATTCACAGATATAAGATTTTCTATAATCTTTATATAGTTCTCATTAACTGCTTTTGAAGTCGAATCGGGAGTTATTTGCAGGGTGAAGAGTATTTTTTTATTAAAAGATGGTAATTCTTTAAGAGGACCACTAGTTTTATTGAAACCAACTTTTATAAGATTGTCTTCATTGTAAAAATTAGATTTATCATTGGCCATTAATATCTTTTTAAAAATATCCCCATAGACCATAGTATCAATTTTGTTTAGTAATTTTACTTTAGGTGGACTACCATCTTTGAGATAACCTTCATGACCATTGAATATTACGCCATGTTGATAATCAATTATACATGCCTCATTATTAATGCTTCTCCACAAAGTAGCATTGTTCCAAATAAGAGTGATGTAAATTTTTGAATAAAATCTATTAAAAAATATTCTTCTTAATATTTTTGAAATTCTTTTTTCTCTTAAGTAAATCTCATTAATCTCAGTTGGTTTTTTAAAGAAAAAATTATAAAGTTTTCTTAAAACAATCTGAATGAGCGATACAAAGTCAAAAGGAACTGCTTCTTTTGATCTATTGAATTTTCTATAAATACCTTTAAGGTCTGTATCTTCAATTATTATAAATTTTAGATTGTTTTTTTTGCAGCAGTCTATCATTGGGCTAAAAAGTAAATTTTTACCCTCTGGCCCCCTATTAAAAACTACAGAACTAACAAAAACTACATCATATTCTCTTCGAGAAAAAATAAGTTTTAAAAAATATTTCATGGAAATAAAAAAATTTTTCCAATCTTTTATTATCATTTGTTGCCCCATGATACTCAAAAAACATTTTTTTAATATGAATTAAGTTTTTGAGTATTTTCTATATTTGTATTTGCTAATATATCTGCTACTTCATTAGCAGAATTTCCTGATCCATATAAATACTCAGATTTTAAACCGCTTTTATTTGAAATCTGCTGACTAATTGCCTGTTTAATAGATTCTTCAGAATAACCACAATCTATGAGATTTTTTCCTCTTAGTCGTGCATTTTGTCTACTGCCAATATTTACAGCTTTTACTCCAATAAATTCTCCTTCTCGAACAGCACTACTTGAGTTTCCAACAAGGCATTTGCATAAATATAAAAGCTGAAGATAAACTTCAACCGGAAGATTCTTGAATAAGTAGAGCCAACTTGGTGCATACTTTTCTCTGAATACTCTTATTTCTTTAGAAATAAATTCATTGCCAGCGTCTGCATTTGGCCACAGCATAATAACCTTTATTTTTGATGAACTTAATGCCTGCAATAAATTCCTTGTTAGTTCTCGCAAGTCTTTGTATTCAGTGGTGACTGGATGAAATGATACTAATAAAAAATCTTCTTTTAATAAATCAAATTCATTACCAACACCTTGATATCTTTCAAAAATGGTCTCTGAAGATAGCATAGTGCCTTTTTTAAATCCATTAACTGTTTCGTTAATGTAATCTATTCGTGGACAACCTACATTAAATATAGTTTCAGGGAGTTCCCCCATTTTTATAAGCCTATCCATTGCATCTTGGTTTGCAACAAAATGAAGATTTGCCATCTTTGAAATAGCATGTCTTATAGACTCATCAACTGTTCCTGATCTTTCCCCACCCATAGAGTGAGCTAAAGGAATATTCATAAGCATTGCTGTTGATGCTATCGGAAGAACATCGAACCTATCTCCTATAACGAAAATATAATCTGGATTGTATTTTTCAATTATTGAAGGGAAATTATTCATGGCAATTCCACAAGACTGTGCCATATTTTCTAATTTTCCTCCCTCTACTAAAAAACTAATTTTATGATCAATATTAAAGCCATCAGATTTAATTAGTTCTTCTAAGTTACCATATTTATCTACCAATGCAGCTGCACCCAAAATAACTATTGGATCTAACTTTTCATGATTCTTAAAAGCCTGCAATAATGATTTTGCGCTACTATAGTTAGCCCTACTGCCAATATAGAGCAATACTTTTTTATTCATACAATTTATCCCTTAATGTTTCAGCAACATGTTTAAAAACCAAACTATGAGCATCTAATGTTGCACCGCCAGCGTGAGGAGTTATTAAAATCTTATCAGAATTATCTTCTTTTAATGCATATTCAATTAAAGGATCATTAGGAAGTTTTCCTGAATGGAATTCATTTCGTAACACATCCATTGCAGCAAATCTGACTTTTCCTGACTTGATTGCATCCAATAAATCATTTGAATTTATTACATCACCTCGTGAGGTATTAATAATAATTACCCCCTCCTTCATTTTTTTCAAGCTTTTAGAATTAATCATTTCGTAAGATGTTTCATTTAGCTTTGGATGGAGTGTAATAATATTTGATTCTCTTAGAAGTTCATAAAAATCTTTTGTGTAATCTTCGTATCCATTAGTAGATGATTTGTCTGTATCATATATTAAAATATTCATATCAAATGACTTTGCATACTTAAAAATCATTTTACCAAGCCTTCCGAAACCAATAATACCAATTGTCTTATTTTTAAGTTGATTACCTCTTAAGTCATTATTTTTCCAACTATTCTCAGTTAGAACTCTTTTATTAAGTTGAACAATTTTTCTATTTGCAGCCAAAATTAAAAGCCATGCGAGCTCAGCAGTGCTTGATATTTCTGAGATAAATGCAGCATTATCACTCAAACAATAAAGATTAATGTCATTATTATTTATAGCTTTAATATCTAAATGATTAGTGCCAGTTGATGGTGTAAATATATATTTTAGGTTAGATGCCTTATTGATAAGTTCATGTGTAAGTTTCAGATATAAATGTGGAACTAGGATGCTATATTTAGAAATATTCTTATTAAAATAATCCTCACTATATTCACAAAAATCGCATTCAAAGTATTTCTGAAATATCTCTATTTCTGGATACTCATTTTTGTCAAATCCTATAAGTGCTTTATGCATCATACTTAAATTTTAGTTTTTCAAAAACATCTAATTCTTTTTTATACTTATTTGAATTAATTAAGGCCTCTGCTTTAAAAAAATCAACCTCTTCATCAATATTAACAGAGTAAAATTCTGAAATTTCTAAGGGTTTTACATAACTACCTCTTATTAATTTTTGTTTCATAATTTGTTCTGTCTTTGTTAAATAAATACTTCCACTTCTAATAAAGGCATCTGGAGTGAAATCTTGTCGTCTAGATGGCTCTGGTTCTTTATATTCATTACAGAAATCATCCAGAAAACCATCTTTGCTTATTAGCTTAATCCTTCTTGGATGATGATCGCCTAACTTAAATACCGATGCTACACAAGTAGTCAAAGGATTGGACTCTAGGATTTGAATTGCTTTTTTTATGTCTTGAATACATCTAAAAGGTGAAGTTGGCTGAAGAATCATTACATTATCAAAAAAAATATTTTTTTTTGCGTAATCATTAATTGCATGAATTATTGCATCAATAGTTGGTGATTCGTCTTGAGCTATCTCTTTAGGACGAATATATTTGTTGGTATATCCGGTTTGTCTAATTTGTTCAAGATAGTGTATTGAGTCAGTTGAAACAAGTACATCAGAAAATATTTCTTGTTTCATACACATCTGAGCAATGTGAACTGAATAAGCAAGCAATGGTATTCCATTTAAATTACGTATATTCTTATCTTTCACTCCTTTAGAACCAGATCTTGCAGGTATGAAGGCCAATGTGTTCACTTAAAATGCTTCCAATCTAAAGGTTGGCCCTCTTTAAGTTTTTTATTAACTTTTTTATTGAGAATTTTTTTGTAATCAGAGGAATGAATCTTAGATAAAGGCTTAAGAAAAGATATGTTTTCAAGAGTTATTTTTTCATTTAGATCGATATCTCTTTTTGCATAAATACTTTTTTCGAAAGTTTTTTTCATTACTTTAAATTTTTTTATATCCTTTTTCTTGTCTTTAACTTTAATTGCAGACCATACATAATCTAAAGAATTACACATTTTTAAAAATTCATCAGGATTTAGAGAAAATGATGCATCTGGACCATATAAATCTTTAGAGAGTGTGAAATGCTTCTCAATTACACAGGCTCCTATAGCTGCAGCAGCTATTGATGTGGCATCTGAAATGGTATGGTCACTTAAACCAATATTTACTTTAAATTTTTTCTTAAAAATTTCAATAAAATTGAGGCCTGATTGCTCAGGTGGACATGGGTATATTGAACTGCATTGAAGTAAATAAAACTCTTTATGGTTCTTAAGTTTATTTAAAGACTTTGAAATTTCATCAATCGATGACATTCCACTTGACATTATTATTTTTAAATTCTTTTTTTTAGCCAGAAAATCGATTAATGGCATATTTGTAACCTCACCTGATGCTATCTTTATATAATCAAATCCTATGTCTATACACATTTCTGCTGCTTCTATACTGAAAGGTGAAATGCATGAATATACTCCCAATTCATTGCATAAAACGTGTAATTTTTGAAATTGATCATAGGAAAACTTAGTTCTTTCAAAATACTCAAACCTATTTTCATCTTTAAAATAGTATGGAGATGGTGCATTTCTTGTCGTTTCAAATTCAGGAATGTGACACTGATATTTCACAACATTTGCTCCTGATTTCACAGCAGCCTTTGTTAATTGTTTTGCTAAACCAAAGCTTCCATCGTGGGTCATGCCAATTTCTGCAATTTTAAGAAATTTTTTATTCATATTGTTTATAAGCTAAGTTAAATATGAAACCGAAAAATTTTGATATATAAAACTTGTCTGAGGCTCCTTCACCCTTCATAATTACCTTTATTTTTAGTTGCATTGTATATCAGTTTAAATTTGTTTTTAAATTTATTTTAAATGATTAAGTTGCATAGAAATCAATGATAATGCTTAGCTAGCCAGTAAACTTTTATAGAAAAAAGATTTTAAATTATATGGTTACTCTTTATTAAGAGTTATGCATGCAATGACATATTTTTAAATTCTTCATTTTTTCTTATTAGTTCATCATACGTTCCTTGATCAACTACTTTTCCGTTATCGATAAAAAATAAATTGTCACATTTTTGAACAGTTTTAAGACGATGAGCAATTAGTATTATAGTTTTTTTACCGCTAAACTGATGAATTGCTTCCATAATCATTTTTTCAGTAATGCCATCAAGAGAGCTAGTTGCCTCATCAAACACAAGTACCTCTGCTTCATGATATAAAGCTCTAGCAATTCCAATACGTTGTCTTTGACCACCAGATAGCTGTATACCTCTTTCTCCAACTTTAGTATGTATTCCTTGTTTTAAGTTATTTACAAAATCATTAAGATGAGCGAGTTTAAGTGCATATTCAACTTGTTTAAAATCAATTTCATTATTTGGAATACCAAATGCAATATTTTCAGCAATAGAGCCTTCGGATAAGAAAATGCTTTGTGCAACAAAGCCAATAGTATTCTGCCAGGACCTACAATTTTTACTATCAATTATTTTATTATCTATTTTTAATAGGCCTTGATCTGGTTCAATCAAGCCCAAAAGAATGTCTATAAGTGTAGATTTTCCTGAACCAGAAGGTCCAACAATTCCAATCACATTATTGACTGGTATTGAAATATTTAGTCCGTTCAAAGCTGGCTCCTGTTTATTTGGATAAGTAAAACTAACTTTCTCAAGAGATATATGCTTTTCAGGATGAAGATAACTTTCTTCAACTTCTATTGATATTTCTCCTGCTGACAATGAATCATATAAATCTTGTTGAATAGATTCAAAAGCTGGAATGTTAGCTTTAATTATTGCAATACTTGAATAAATTTGCTGAAAAGCAGGTAATAATTTTATGGTTCCAATAGCATAAACAGAAATTATAGGTAATATCATTCCTAAATTGCCATTATGACTAGCTATTAAATATAAAATTAATAATATCATTGAACCAAATGCAAGAAGCTCGACAAAATATCGTGGTGCTTGAGCAAGAGCTAAATTTGTTCCTTGACTGTATGCAAGAGTTTTACCAGTTTTATTAAAACGATTTATAAAATCGGCGTCTCTTCCCATTAACAAAACATCCTTTATCCCACCAAATCCTTCATTCATTAGACGAAAACGTTCCTCGTTTACTTTTGATATAGCAATGCCATTTTTATTTAGCCTATTCCTAACACCTCTAAAAAGCAAAAAATACGAAATTGCAAAAATTGAAAGTCCAATTACTGCAACCTTAGGGTCATAAATAAAGATACTAATGCTCATGAGTAACGACAGAACTAGCTTTGAATTTACATACATTAGAGGCACTAATATCGCACCAGTTACTCTCATAGTCTCGGTAGCAATTTTTTTTGTAAGCTGAGCACTGCTTCCAGATGCATGAAATAACCAGTCTTGATTTAAATAATGTGCATAAAGTCTGTCAGCTATTTCAGTACCAATTTTATTTGCAAACATAGACAATCCCCAAATAGTAAATACTGAAATTATCATTGAGATAAAAAGCATGATTAGCACACAAATGCCGAGGATAAATACAAATTGTGATTGCGAATCAATACCACTCATTTGATAAAGTTTTGCAAAAAATGTTTCTTGCTCTAATTGTGACATGTCACCTACAAGAGCCATGAAAGGTATAATAGATGCTACTCCAAGAATCTCTATTATACTCATTAAAATAACTAAAAGTTGCAGAGTATAAAAGCGCTTGCGTTGATATGAAGAAAGTAAGTTAAAAAGGTTTCTTAATAATTTAAACATATTTTTCTTAGCTTTCTATGCGAATGTTATAAATAATATCAGAATGCCTTACTTGGCAATTTATAATTATCAATCTTTCTTAGTGTTAAAGAATTCTCTTATGATAACGTAAAGAATTCCTAGCAACCCTCCAAAAATAGCACCTAAAATAGATAGTGATAAACGATTTGGTTCTATTTTTTCTTCCATGACCATTGGGGGATCAAGGTAAGAAAAAATATAAAAATCATTTGCTTCTATTAAGGTCAATTGTTGCATCCTATTTTTGAGTAATTGAGCGATAACCAGTTTTATTTCATTAAAACTAGTTTGAACCATCTGTGCATTAAGAAAATCCATTGCAGCTTGTGCCTCTCTTTTATCATTAATTCTAAAAAATTCATTGATTTGATTTACAACTAGATTCGTCCATTGTTGCGATATAAAGGGTGACTGATGTTTAATTGAAACAGTTACGAAACCATTATTATAATCTTGTGATAATTCAAAAATATCTTTAAATTCTTTGTAACTTTTTTGAACACTAGGCTCATTTATAAAGCTTTGTGACTCACTGTCAAATTTGTCAGGATCATAAGATATTGTATTGGTTTTAGAATCCCATGACTTAACTGCCATTAAGTCAGGAAGAAAAATATTAGGTAAAATATTTTCTTTAAAAAAACTAATTGTTTGTGCTTTTTTTATAGCTTTTAATGAATTGCTGTTTGTGGCGTTTGATATATTTATGCCAGCTAAATTTGCTAAGCCAGCAACATTGCCCGCAGTTTGACTTGAGCCAATTTCCTCGTCAACTGGACTTAAGAGTGCCTTAGATTCATATATATTTGGCAAACTAAGACTATAGATAATTGCTGATATCGAGAAAAAAGTGGTTGTTGCTACTATAGTCCATTTGTTTTCCCATACATTTTTTAATAGGCCAATAAGATCTATTTCTTCTTTAGTATTACTTTTATCTATAACATCAGAATAATTATTATTTTTCATAGTGAGAATTATACATTTTTTATATGCAAACTGTTTTTCAGTATCAAAAAACTTAAGTATTTAACTATAAAGTGAGACCCAATGATTTATTTTTAAACAACACATTTATGGTCTATGTATCTTAAAACTCATAAACTTTTTGGTGTTTAATCCCAAAAGTATGCGAATAAAACTTAGTAATAAATTAATTTAATTAAAATAATAAATAGGTGGTCGAGATACAGAATCAGATATAATATTACTAAGATATTAAAAAACATCAAAGTAAATTAATAAATGCTAATCTACACATAGTTTGATAACACAAAAATAGCTAGAGATATTTTGCAACAATTCTATAAAAATAAAAAAATTCTTATCACAGGTTCATCAGGTTTTGTTGGCTCTTGGCTAGCTATTACTTTACAACAGATGGGTGCGTCTGTTTATGGCATTAGTCTTGAACCCAACACTTCGCCAAGTATTTTTAAATTATTGAATCTTGAAGAAAAAATAAAACAAAAATACATAGATATTTGTGACTATAAGAAATTAGCTTTAGCCATAAATGAAATATCACCAGATATTGTATTTCATTTGGCAGCTCAACCTCTTGTTAGAGAAAGTTATATAAAAACCATAGACACATTTCAAACAAATGTTATTGGCACTTTAAATATTCTAGAATCTTGTAAAGTTTTAGACGCAAATATAAACCTAATATGTATTACAACTGATAAATGTTATGAAAATAATGAATGCGGAAACAGATTTATTGAGACAGATCCTATGGGAGGTAAAGATCCATATAGCGCATCAAAAGCGTGCACAGAAATATTAACAAAATCACATGCATTATCATTTAATGATTTGAAGCTATGTACTGCAAGAGCAGGAAATATATTAGGTGGTGGTGATTGGGCAAAAGATAGAATAATTACTGATATCGTTGAATCTATTCAAAAGAAAGAAGATGTAGTTATTAGAAGTCCGATGGCTATTAGGCCCTGGCAGCATGTAATTGACGTAGTAAATGGATATTTGAAACTAGGAATATATAATCATGAAAAGGAAGAGGTATTCGAATCATTTAATTTTGGACCACTTGAAGAAAATGAAATTACTGTTGAAATGCTAACCCAAAAATTTATTTCTAATTGGCGTTCCTGCAATTCTAATATAATTATAGATGAAAACGAAAATTTACCTGAATCAAAAACATTAAGATTAGACTCCAGTAAAGCAAAGAAAATCTTAAACTGGGAACCTCTTATGGATATTGAGACTACCATTGAAGAAACAGCTAATTGGTATGAAAAATTCTACTCAAAAAAAGATATTTATGCTTTTACTACCAAACAGATCAACAAATATATAAATTAATTTCCTAGTATCAGTTATACATATATTCTATGTGTGCTGTTCAACAAATATATCAATACTCTGATATAAATGATTAATCATTTCATCATCAAGGCCATGATGACAAGCTAATAAAATCCCTTGTTTCATAACCCTATCAGCATTTTCAAAATCATCAGCCTCGCCAATATATTCAACATTTTTCATCATTGGTTGGCGTAGTACATTTCCAGTAAATACTACTCTAGTTTGAATATTTCTTTTTTCAAGAAAAATCTGCATATCTGTCCTATTAAATGGAGCTACCTCTTTTACAATCATCGGAAATGCAAGCCAACATGTATATGCATTTGGATTTTGCTTTGGTAACGAAAAAAATTGAGAGTATTTAGATAAGAATTGTAGATGTGAATCAAAGTGTTTATTTCTAAGTTCCATATTCTTTTCTAATTTATTGAATTGGACTAATGCAAAAGCTGCACTTATTTCAGATGGTTCAAGCTGATATCCAAGTTCTTCAAAAACAAATTTTGCATCATATTGGATACCCTCTAACTTTACGTTAAATCTATTTTCAATTGCTTCGCTTTCTACAAATAAAGATGAACTTCGCCCCCATGATCTTAAAAGACTGCATTTATCTGCTATTGATTTATCCGAGGTAACAATCATTCCTCCATTCCCTGCACCATTAATAATATGCGATCCATAAAAACTTGTTATTGCAACGTCAGCGAAGCTTCCAGTTGAGACACCTTTATATGTTGCTCCAATAGTATCAGCTGAATCTACAAGTATCTTTATATTATTTTGATCAGCGAGTTTTCTAATTGTTGGCCACTCGCATATATTTCCCATTAAATCAGGAGCTACTATTGCTGATGTATTTTCATTAATTTTCTCTTCGATTTTTGTTTCATCGATGCAATAGGTATCTTCTTTGACGTCAACAAATACAGGAATTAATCCACTATTTACAATACAAGCCACAGTTGTTCCAAAAGTTAAGGCAGGTGTAATAACTTGAGAGCCTTTAGGTAGATTAAGTGCCTCAATGGAAAGATAAAGTGCAGAAGAGCCCGAGTTTACCATTATTCCATATTCATGTTCATATTTTTCTGCAACCTTGGCTTCGAATTCTCGAACATTTTTAGACATTTGAGTAGTTGTTCTTAAGACTTCAACAACTGCATTTATCTCTTCTTCGTCATGAACAGTTGAGCCATATGGAACTCTAATAAAATCATTCATTTTTTTACCTCGATTAGATATTTTTTATTTGTCATTTTTTCTAGCATTCCTATATAAAAGAATTTATATTTTGGTTGCTGTTAATAATTATACATTCTTATTATTTGTCATGTGATCAATCATAGACAAATAAAAAGATTATGTTTTTTTAGATGTTATGCAGGCTCAACATATATGTTAATTCACTTGGATATATATTAATTATCTCAAAAGCGGGAATAGTTTAAGTTAAATTTTAATTAAGATATCATATTTAATATGAAAAAATTTACTTTAGTAATTTGTAGCTTTATTTCATTTAATTTTTTTTTCGCTATCTCAATTTCTGCTGCTATTCAATTTGAAAAGATATGGGAATTTGAACTAGATTATTCTGATCCATTAAATACAGTTCAATCTCAGCCTAAAGAATATCATGGTAAATTATTCTTTGTTGACGGCTTGGGGAATTTATATGCATTAGAGAAAGATAGTGGAAAACTGCTTTTCAAAAAATTTCTAGGAAATAATGCTGGGCGAAGGGGCTTCGCTATTGACGAAATTAATGGCGAAATAATTATTACAGCTAGTCAAAAATTATTCGTGCTGGATACCCAAACTGGAGAAATTCTAAATTCTGTAGATACAATTTCATCAGTCGTTTCACCTATTATAACTGATGACTGCTACATAATTATAGGAAATCGAGGAGACACCCAATGCCATGAAAAGAATTTAGAAACAATTAAGTGGCAAACTAGACTTGGAAAAACAGCTAGGGTTTGGAGTAATCCAATTTTTTTTAAGAAATATAACCTTGTTTATTTTGTTACAAGCAATCCGGGTAGTATCGTTTTTAATGATGAGCTTGTTGATAATTATTCAGTCAGTTTAATGGCTCTTAATGCTTCATCTGGTTCAATTCATTTTGTGCAAAGGATGATTCATAATGATCTATGGGATTATGATGGAGTTGGGCAACCTATAATTATTCAAAGTTTCCTTGATGATAATGATTCTGAATTAGATTTATTAGTTGGTTTAAACAAAACTGGGACTATATTTGCAGTTAATGCAAAAGATGGTACTGAGATAAAAGACAATCAATTTCAAAGAATTGCTTTCCCAGCTATTTTTGGTGGAAAAGCTCTTGAGGAAAATGCCCAAATTATTCCAAGCTGGCCTGATAGGTTATCTGATATAAAAATTTTAAAAGATGATTTAAGAATTGAGGCGTTAGACCCACTCAAATTAAGGCATGCAAAATTTCAAGAGTTTTTAAGGCCATCAATTGATTATGATATAGTCATAAAGGGTTTACATGGTGGCCCTGAATGGCATGGTGGTATTTACTTTGATGATGTAGAAAATAACCAAAAACTTATTGCCGCACCAACTAACAATATTCCATGGATACTCAGGGTTCAATATGTTCAAGAGTACCCATTCCTCCTAAAAGTAGTTTTTAAAATTGTTAATTTTCTTAAAAAAATAAAAACTTTTTTCTTTCCAAATAATAATTCTGAACAAATTGATTCCAATAAAACTGATACACGATGGATAAGTAATATCTGGTCTAATTCCGATTTAAATTCAAGAATTATTAATAATTATTATAAGAATCTTGACTTTAAATCTCATAATAAAACCTATAAACAGCATTGCGCATCATGTCACGGCTATGATCGAAGAGGTAAGTATCAGTCTGAAATTATAGGCGATGGTTATGTACCATCTCTAGTTGGTTACACCTTGACTGAAAAATATAAATTTAGCAAAGTTTACAATAATTTTAAATTATTGCATGGGGGCAATTCGTCAGTTTCAGAGAATGAATTAAACGATATTTTTCGATATTTTGATAAACATGATAAGAACTTACTCAAAAATAAAAAACTTAGAAAAGAGGGTTTCTGGCAAGTTTTGCTTGGAAAAGATTCACTGCCACTAAGTAAAGAGCCATGGGGTACAGTGAATATAGTAGACTTAGTGAGTGGTAAATTAAAGGGATCCATAAAAGTTGGACAATCTGTGGATTCAAATAATAATACTTATGAAAGCTCAATAATATTTGGTGGTCTTGGAAGCCCAACTCTTCAAGGCAATACCATGCTCACAGGCACCGTTAATCCAGCTGCTTATTATCTCTCATTATCAGATACAAGAGTCATAAATACACTAAAACTCAAAAGGCCTGGCTCAGTAAACCCTTTTCTAACAAATATAAATAATTGCGAAGCATGGGTATTTATTGAAACTGGAGGCCGGTTTTCGTTCTATGATAGATCTATGAATGGTTTTACTATTGAAACATTTATAAATCGAGATAATTGCTATTTTGAAGGGAATTGAAGAAATTTTTAAATTTGAGGTCTAAAAACATAAATGTCAAAAGAGATTTTTATTACAGGGGCTACAGGATTTCTAGGAAGTAGTCTTGTAAAAAAATTTCTAACTAAGGGATATAACATTCATGCTCTTATTAGGAAGGATTCTGATAGGTCGAGATTAATTAATCTCTCTAATATAAATTATATTGAGAGCCAAGAAGACTATATTAAGAATTTTTTTAAAAAAAATAAAATAGATATATTAATACACACAGCATGTAATTATGGTCGAGGAAATGAAAATCATAAAGAAATATTAAACACGAATATAAATTTAGGAGTAGAGTTGATTGATTTATGCGATAAATTCAATGTGCCTTTATTTATTAATACTCATTCAACTTTACCAAGAGATCTAAATATTTATTCTTCAAGTAAGCATGAATTTTGCGATATTTTAAAAAAGAGAAAAGGTCCAACAAAAATTTTAAATTTTGTTTTTGACCATATGTATGGCCCAAATGACGATGAAAATAAGTTTGTGTTATTTTTAATAAAAAAAATCTTAAAAAATGAAAGTATTAAATTAACTAAATGTGAGCAAAAAAGAGATTTTATTTACATAGATGACTTAGTTGAAGCATATTTTTTAGCAGTTGAACATTTTGATAACAGCTCATCTAAGATCTTTTATGAGCACGAAGTATCATCAGGAGAAGTTATTGTTTTAAAAGATTTTGTTAATGAATTATTTCTTCAACTTTCGAAACACAATAATTTAAAAAATAATATTAATTTTGGAGCCATTGAATATAGGAAAGGCGAACAAATGGATATATCTTTAGATAGTAAATGCCTTCATTCAATAGGCTGGGAAGCTAAAACCAATCTTTCTTGTGGCATAAAAAAATTAATCAATTCTCAAACACCATCAAACTAACAATAATATTTTATTTCTTATTTTTAATGTAAATTACATAAAGTATATAAATCTTTCTAAAAATTCTGTTAAGAGTCGATACAATAATCATTATTAGATTTGAAATGTATCTTGGGTAACGCAAAAGCATTTCAAAGAAACATGCTATTAGTGATCCTGAATACTCTTTATTTTCTTTTGAATCATAAATCCCAGCTATTGCCTCGTCTTTTAAAATCATATTTTGGCTAAAAATAACTCTATTTTCTGAATCCATAATGCTTTCATAGAAGAATTCTACGTAATTCAATTTACCAATAAATAAAGGAATATATCCTATGCTATCTTTTAATTTATGAAGAAGATTTTCGCGATAAAAAAATTGTCTTGCTCTAGCTTTAGGACCGTATATAGATGGATTTAAATCTAAATTTTTTATGTCATTAGTCTCTGAATCTGGAAGCTTATGAGAATGACCGTCACCTCCATATTTTATTGCAGGACCCATCTCAACAAACCTATTATGATAATATTTTAGCTTGTTATGCGGAAGCAAATAAAGAGATACATCACTAAAATGATAAACATTACCGATACTTGAGTTAAAAAAACTTTTAAGATCTATATCCCCGAGAGAATCAACACGAAAAATATAACCTGACACGTAAGTAGGTATAGGATTAAGAGCAACACAGTCATGTATATCAATTTCTGAAAATCTCTGATTAGGTCTCCAGTAAAATCCAGATTTATCTTTATAAGATACAGAACATATTGCTACTGAAATACTTGAACTTAAATTCTCTAAAAAACTTAGCATCTCTTTATATTTATTAACATCAATCCTATCCTCATCAGACAATATCATACAAAATTTAGCATTTGTCTCTGCAAGTAATTTATGAAGATTTTCTTGAAATCCTCTATTAGACTCAAAAGAATCATAATTAACTCGTGGGTCTGAATTGCGATATTTTTCAAGAGCTGGATCAAAACCATTGGAATTACATCGAACAGTTAAGCGCTCATCATTACAGGCCAACACATTCTCAATTGCTTCTTGAGCACTATGAGATCGATTGAAGGTAGGTATTAAAATTTCTAGGACTGGTTTCTTATCTACCATGTTTTCCAAGGAGCGCCATTAGTCCAAAGATTTTCAAGATAATTTTTATCTCTTAAAGTATCCATGGGTTGCCAGAAACCTTCATGCTTATAAGCCATAAGATTATTAGATTTTGCAAGACTTTCCAATGGTCCTCTTTCCCATATATCATCGTCACCTTTAATAAGCTCTAATACTTCTGGAGAAAGTACAAAAAATCCACCGTTAATCATTCCGCCATCTCCTTTTGGTTTCTCAAGAAAAGATGAGATAGCATTATTGTTATCTATATCAAGTGCGCCGAATCTCCCAGGAGAATATGCTGCGGTCAAGGTAGCTAATTTTTTATTTACTTTGTGAAATGAAATTAGTTTTGAAACATCAACATCAGATACTCCGTCGCCATAAGTCATACAAAATGATTTTTCATCTTTTACGTATTCCTTTATTCTTTTTAATCTGCCGCCAGTCATTGTTGATTCTCCTGTATCAACTACTGTAACCTTCCATGGATCGGCATACTTCTTATGGACTCTCATCTTATTATTTTGCATGTCAAAAGTAATATCTGACATATGTAGAAAATAGTTTGCAAAGTATTCTTTTACTAAATATCCTTTATATCCACAACAAATTATAAAATCATTTATTCCATGAGATGAATAGATTTTCATGATGTGCCATAAA
>MDTB01126123.1_pt1 | contig 16793 bp, 17 predicted proteins | sample 811161 | NCBI WGS metagenome assembly MDTB01 (sample SAMN05326650, study PRJNA326480) | marine metagenome | isolation source: seawater | place: Mediterranean Sea | collected 2009
AATAAAAATTTATTATAGTTACGCTTTTGCTATAATAAAGTCAATAAAAACATATACTAACATGAAAATACCTTTTGTAAAAATGCATGGAAATGGAAACGACTTTGTTGTAATTGATAATACAAAATCTATTATTAACAAAGAAAAGAGCTTAATAAGAAAACTAGCTAACAGAAAAATAGGAATTGGTTGCGATCAACTCATTCTTATGGAAAATAGTTCTAAATATGATGTTTTCATGAAAATTTATAATTCAGATGGAACAGAAGCTGAAATGTGTGGAAATGCTGCTAGGTGTGTTGCTTCATTGTTCATGGCAGGAGTTAAAAAAAAAGAGGTAAAAATAGAAACAATTTCATGCATAATAACTGCAAATCTTGAAAAAAATAATGAAATAAAAACGTCTATAGCTTTGCCAAAACAAGATTTGAAAAATATATTAAAAAAAGGTTATCAAAATATTATAAATTTGGAAGAAATACATCCACTTCTTAAAGAGGGAAATGTAATAAATATGGGGAACCCTCATGTAGTATTTTTTTTAAAATCTCTAAATTTAATAAACCTTTCAGATATAGGCGGTAGAATAGAAAACCACAAAGCATTTACAAAAGGAATAAATGTAGAAGTAGTAGAAGTGATTTCAGACTCATCCTTAAAAATTAAATTTTGGGAGAGAGGAGCAGGAGAAACATTATCATGTGGATCTGGAATATTAGCTGCAACTTATGCAAGTTTTAAAAATAAAAAATGCCTTAACACAGTAAAAGTAATCTTGCCCTTAGGATCAGTAAAAGTAAATATAACCAAAGATTTAATTAATATCACTGGTAAAGCTGAGGTATCCTTCTTAGGAGAATATGATTATGTCTAAAAAGAATAACGTAGTAACTCTAGGCTGCAGATTAAATTTCTGGGAAAGCAATACAATAAATAACCTTATAGAAGATGATAAAAAAAATAACTTTGTAGTTTTTAATACTTGTAGCGTTACAAATGAAGCTGTAAAGAATGTAAAAAAAAATATAAGGTCTTTTCACAGACTAAACCCTGAAGTAAAAATTGCTGTAACAGGTTGTGCTGTAGAAAGTGATAAAGATACTTTTAAAAAAATGCGCGAAGTATCTTACATTGTAAAAAATAAAGACAAGCTTTCTAGAGCTAGTTGGCAGAATATACAAAAAAATATTAAAAAAAAACCAATGAGCAGTATAAACTTTAAAGGGTTAAGTAAAGAGAATCCATCTAATTCAAATATAAGAAAATTTATTAAGATACAAAATGGTTGTGATCATTCTTGTACTTTTTGTATTATTCCTTCTTGTCGAGGAAAAAGTAAGAGTGAAAGTATATATAAAATTAATAAAGAAATATCGACCAACCTTAACAAAGGTGTTAAGGAAATAATATTAACCGGAGTAGACCTTACATCTTGGTCTACTGATAAAAATTTAGATTTGGGTCATTTGCTTAAAAATATATTTCATAAAAATAAGGCTTCGTTTCGTTTAAGATTATCTTCTATAGATGCCGCAGAAATTGATGATGATTTGTTAGATTTGATTAAATATGAACCTAGACTTATGCCTCATTTTCACTTTAGTCTTCAGTCTTTAGACAATTTAATACTAAAAAGAATGAGAAGAAGACACAATGTGGATCAAATTATAAAATTATTTGAAAATATTAGAAAAGCCTCTGATAATGTTACTTTTGGCTCTGACTTTATTTGCGGATTTCCAACTGAGAATGAGGAAATGTTTTCTAATACTCTTAAACTAGTAGAAAAATTGAATATAACCCATTTGCATGTTTTTCCATACTCAGCAAAAGAAGGAACAGCAGCGGCTAGAATGCCTCAAGTGCCTTTATATGTAAGAAGAGAAAGATCGAAAATACTAAGAGGTATGGGTAAAAAGAACTTGCAAGAAACGTTAAAAAAACAATTAAACAAGAAACAAAAGGTATTAATAGAAACTAAGAGTGGGTTTGGAAGAACTGAAAATAATTTTAAAGTTCAAGCCACAGGTGCTAATAAAGGTAGTATAATAGAGATAACACCTTCTTATTTAAAAGAAGATTTGCTTGTAGTTAGCTAACATGAAAAAAATTTTAAAAAAAATAGGGTCTGCTTTTACTAAAAATAAGGTTCTTGAAGAAAAGAAAAATAAAATAAACAAACCAGAAACCTTAGATCAAAAAATTATTGATCCAAAGATAAAAAAATCAGAAATCTTAGACCAAAAAACTATTGAACCAAAGATAAAAGAAACAGAAAGTAAAACAAAACCGAGAACTTCTAATAACTGGCTAAATAAACTAGGAGATAACTTTAAGAGAACTTCTTCAAATATAAAAAAAGCCATATTTTCTAAAAAGATAGATCAAAGTAGTTTAGAAGAAATAGAAGAAGCTTTTTTATTGTCAGATTTAGGTTACGAGCATACAGAATTACTAATTAGTGAATTAAAAAAAAAAAAACTTAACTATGAAAATATGCATACTCATGTATCAAACTTTTTAGAAAACCAGTTTTCTAACATAGATCATGAATTAATACTTACACCTCAAAACAAGCTGAGAGTCATTCTTCTATTTGGTGTTAATGGTTCGGGCAAGACTACTACCATAGCTAAGTTAGCAAAAATAGCTCAGAGCCAAAACATTAAAATTTTATTAGCTGCAGCCGACACCTTTAGAGCTGCTGCTAAAGAGCAAATTGAAAAATGGGCTGATGCAATTAATGTAGCAGTTATATCAGGAGATACGGGAGAAGACCCTTCATCTGTTGTTTTCAAAGCTCATAAAAAAGCAATAGAAGAAGATTTTGACTTACTGATCATTGATACAGCTGGAAGACTTCATAATAAAATTGAACTTATGGAAGAGTTAAAGAAAATGACAAGAATCCTTAAAAAGAATGATGAAAATGCTCCACATAATAAGATTTTGGTATTAGATTCTACTATTGGACAAAATACTTACAATCAGATAGATTCTTTTAATCAACAAGTAGGTATTACAGGAATAATTATGACAAAATTAGATGGCTCTGCAAAAGGCGGATCATTATTGGGTATAGTTAGAAAATATAATCTTCCAATACATGCAATAGGTATTGGAGAACAAGCAGACGATTTAATTCCTTTTGTTCCAAAAGACTTCGTTAGTGCATTATTAGGAAAAAATTTAGGAGAAGAAAAATGAAAGCTTACATAAAATTATTTTTTGAAGTTATTCCATTAGTTGTCTTTTTTTTAGTCAATTCACATGAAAAAACCATTATAGAAAAGATTCCTTTGGAAGGAATTTTTCAAGCTACATTTTACTTTATAATAGTTTCAATAATAGTTATTCCATTTGCGTGGTATATAGATAAAAAAATACCTTGGATGCCAATTGTTACTGGAGCTTTTCTTATTATTTTTGGTAGTCTTACTATTTTTTTAAAAGATGATTTTTTTATTAAATTTAAGCCAACTCTAATTAATTTAATTTTCGCCTCAATACTTTTAATAGGATTAAAGTTTAATAAATTATTTCTGAAAATGGCTATGAGTAAAGCATTTGTTTTACAGGAAAAAACATGGAAAACACTAACGTTAAGGTGGTCTATGTTTTTTATTTTACTAGCTTTAATTAATGAAATAGTTTGGCGGACTCAATCCACTGAGTTCTGGGTAAGTTTTAAGGTATTTGGTATTTTACCTTTAACTTTAGTATTTGCTTTACTACAACTTCCTCTGATTACAAGAGATAGTGGTAATAAAAAGTAAATTAATGAGTGATATAAATTATAAAAAAATAAAGGCTTGGCCTTTTCAAGAAGCTATAAAAATTAAAAATAGTATTTCTAAATTACCTAATAAAAATCAAGTTACTTTTGAAACAGGTTATGGCCCCTCAGGAGATCCTCATATAGGAACATTTGCTGAGGTGCTTAGAACTAATATGGTAAGAAACTGTTTAAGTGAAATATCTGATTATTCTACCAGTTTGATTACATTCTCAGATGATTTAGATGCATTGAGAAAAGTCCCTGAAGATTATCCTTACCCTGAAAAACTTAATAATTTTATAGATTATCCATTAAGCAACATTCCTGATTTTACTGATGAATATGAAAGTTATGCTGATAGAAATAATAATCTTTTAAAAAGTTTTTTAAATGATTTTGATTTTGATTATGATTTTATTTCTTCTACGTCCTATTATAAAAGTGGCAAATTTGATAAACAACTTTTAAATATTCTAGAAAACTATGATCAAATTATGAATATAGTATTACCAACATTAAGAAAGGAGAGAAGGGAGAGCTATTCTCCATTCCTTCCTATTTGTAGAAAAACGAAAAAGGTACTACAAGTACCTATCGAGGTTATAGATAAAAAAGATGGGATCATAGCCTATAAAATGAATAATAATTATGAGGAAGTATTAGTCACTGGTGGAAATTGTAAGTTGCAATGGAAAGTAGATTGGGCTATGAGGTGGTCAGCTCTGGATATTGACTACGAAATGAATGGAAAAGACTTAATTCCATCATTCGAACTATCTAGCAGGATAGCTAATTTTATTGAAAAAAAAATTCCTGTTAATATGGCTTATGAACTATTTTTAGATGAAAAGGGTGAAAAAATTTCAAAATCTAAGGGTAATGGATTAAGTATTGAGCAGTGGCTAGAATATGGTTCCTCAGATAGCTTATCACTATTTATGTACAATAATCCTAGAAGAGCTAAAAGGCTTTACTTTGATTGCATACCTAAAAGCATGGATGAATATAAGAAGCTATTTGAAAACTTAAAGAATAAAGAAAAAGAAAAAATATATGAAAACCCTTTATGGCATATTCATCAAAAAAGTATTCCTGAAACTACCTATCCAATTGAATTTTCAACACTTCTGAAATTAGTAACTGCTTTAAATAGCACCGATAAAATTACTATAAAGAATTTTGTTAAGATCTACTTAGAAAATAACATTGTAAAACCTGCTGAAAGTGAATTAGATAAAATAATATTATTCTCTATTCAGTATTATAAAAAATTTATACTTCCTAATATAAAAAAAAGAAAGCCTAGTAATGACGAAAAATCTTGCATTATTAAGCTTATAAGTGAAATAAGAAAATTAGATAATCAAGTAGAGTCTGAAGACTATCAAAAGCTAATTTATAGCGCTGGAAAAGACATTTACCCAGAAGATTTAAGAAAGTGGTTTATTGCATTATATCAAGTTCTATTTGGTTCTGAAAATGGTCCCAGATTAGGTTCCTTCTTTAAAGTTTATGGCAAAGATAACGTTCTATCATTGTTAGAAGAAGTAATTAAATAATTAATTTAATATAAACTCATAAAACATTTCATTAGATAAATCTCTACTAACTTTACTATCTATTAAATACATCAATTTTTTTAAATTTAAATCAACTACTTCATTTCTTTTTTTAATAGAATAATTATTAAATAAAGTGAAGTTCTTCTTAGAATTAATTATTACCTTTTTCGCCGTTTTATTTTTATTGATAAAGGTTAAAGAAAAAATAAAATCTATTTCATAAATTTCTTTTTTTTTTTCGTAAAAAGAATATTTAGAAACTTTAGATTTTTTGTCATTTTTAAATTTTATTTTTAAACCTTCTAAATCAACATACATATTATTATCTGATTCCTTAACTTGAAACTTATTTAATGCCCATTGTTCAAAACTAATGAGAAGTTTATCAAATATCATCTGCTCTATTGAATTTTTGAAAACTTTTTCTTCTGAACGATTTTTTTTTAATTCTAAACTTCCTACATTTAAATAAATTTTCTTATAGTCATTATAACTTTCTATCTTTTTATTGTCATATTTATATGTACAGCTTGATAGGATAAAAAATAATAAAAGAATCTTTATTAATCTTAAGTAACCATAATTCATATTTTTTTTAAACACCATTCAAGTATTGCTTTTTGTACGTGTAATCTATTTTCCGCCGCGTCCCAAACTATTGATATATTCACATCATCTATAATACCTTCTGTAACTTCTTTACCTCTTTTTGCTGGTAAACAATGCATGAAAACTACTTTATTATTTGCATGCTTAATAATTTTTTCATTAACCTGATACTTTAAAAATTGCTTTTCAAGTAATTTATTTTTTTTACTTCCCATTGAAAACCAAGTGTCTGTTATAATACAATTACTATCTTTTACTGCTGTCTTTACATCTTGTGTAAAAGTTATATTTTTTCTTCCTTTAGCTATTTGCTTAAGTGTTCCTTTCAGCTTCACTTGCTTTGGGTGAGAGATAAAAAGCTCAAAACCAAAAATATTTGAGGCTTCTACCCATGAATAAAGAACGTTATTCAAGTCTCCCATCCATGTAATTTTTTTCTTACCTATCTTTCCTCTATTTTCTTCATAAGCCATAATATCTGCCAAAACTTGACATGGATGTGATATATTACTTAAACCATTAATAATAGGAGCCTTCGCGTACTTTTGATATTCTACCAGTTTTTCATGACTAGTCGTTCTAATCATAAATATATGACAATATCTATCTAAGACCCTTGCAGTATCTGCTATAGTTTCTCCTCTAGCTAGGTGGGTTGTATTTTCATCCAAAATAATAGCTTTACCACCTAATTCTTGTATCGCAATTTCAAATGAAACTCTAGTACGTGTAGAAGGTTTCTCAAATATCATTGCGAGATTAATGTAAGGCAGTGTTTTTTTAACTACCCTATTATTTTTTCTAGCTTTTTTAAGAAACTTTGCTCTCTTAATTATTATGTCTATATCATTTCTATTAATATCTGATAAATTTATAAAATTTCTATTACTTAAAGTCATTAAGAGCCTCATTAATTATACTAATTGCTTTTTCTGCTTCCTGTTTAGAAATATTTAATGGTGGTAGCAGCCTAATAACATTATTAGAAGCTGAAACTACTAAAAGACCTTTATTTCTTAAGGAAATCGCTAGTTTATTATTAGGTATATTACATTTTATACCTATCATTAAACCTTTTCCGTAAACATGACTTATTACTTTTTTATTTTTTATAACTAAATTATTTATTTCTTTATTTAAGTAATTTCCTAATTTATTTACATTATTCAGAATCTTCTTTTTTGATACCTCTTTGATAACTGCTAAACCAACTGCACTTGCTAATTGATTTCCTCCAAAAGTAGAGCCATGGCTTCCGGGCTCAATAACTTTTGATACTTTATTATTTAGTAAAATCGCTCCTATTGGGAAACCTCCACCAAGCCCTTTGGCAGATGTTAATAAATCAGGTTTAATACCACTCCATTCGTGAGCAAATAGCTTGCCAGCTCTTCCAATACCACATTGAACCTCGTCTAAAGCTAATAAAATGTTTTTTTCATTACATATTTTTCTAACTTCTTTTAAAAATTTTTTAGTAGCAACATTAATTCCACCTTCTCCTTGAATTGGCTCTAAAAAAACTCCTGCTGTTTCTTCATTAATAATTTTTTTTAGATTATCTATACTATTAAAGTTTATTCTAATAAAGCCTCCAGTAGTTTTAGTTCTAGGCAAAAATCCCTCTCTATGACTATCACTTGATCCTGCTAATATACCCGTAAGAGTTCTACCATGAAAAGCATTATTAAAAACTATTATTTTAGTTTTTTTGTAATTTTTATTTGCATAATGATACTTTCTTATAATTTTAATTGCTCCTTCAGTAGCCTCAGCACCTGAATTACAGAAAAAAACTTTTTTTGCAAACGATTTTTTACAAATTTCTTTGGCTAAGTCCTCTTGTTCTTTTATTTTATATAAGTTTGATGTATGCCAAAGTTTCTTAGATTGTTGTCTTAATGCTTTTAATAAAATTTCATTAGAATGCCCCAAGCAATTTACTGCTATACCAGAGGCAAAATCTAAATATTTTTTTTTATCACTTGAGTACAACCAAGCACCTTTACCGTGAGTAAAAGTTATATTAATTCTTGCATAATTTGAGAGTAAATAATTGGACATGATAAAATATCAGGGCTTGAGCATCCATCCTTTTTTTAAAATTCTATAACTTACTAAATATATTAATAAATTTAGCATACTTAAATAAGTAATTCCATAAGCCAAATCATAACTTACTTCTCTTTGAAAACCTTGGCGAAATCCATCTATTATATAATAAAAAGGGTTAAATAAACTTATTGTATAAAATGGTTCTGGAAGTCTATCAATAGTGTAAAAGGTTCCTGAAAGAAAGGTTAATGGAGTAATTATGAAATTAGTTATTCCTGACATATTGTCAAATTTTTCAGACCATATTCCAGCCATCAAACCTAGTAGAGCTAAAAATATAGAACCTAATAAAGAATAAATTATTATTATAATAAAATTATTCAAAACTAGGCTCGTAAAAGGAAAGATTACTAAATAAGTAATCAACCCAACTAGAATTGATCTAATTAATGCTGCAGATATATAAGATATTATGATTTCATTAGGATTTAACGGAGGCATTAATAAATCGACTATGTTACCCTGCATTTTAGATCCTAATATAGAAGAAGACGTATTAGCAAATGCATTTTGCATCATTGTCATAATTACTAAGCCTGGTGCTAAAAAATTAATATAATTAAATTGATAGTCAACTTTTGAGCCAATTGCTATAGATATAACTAGAAAAAATAATAGTGAAGTAAAAGCAGGAGCTAATATTGTTTGCTGATAAACCTTACAAAACCTTTTGGTTTCTTTAAGCAATAGAGTATACATTCCTACCCAATTAACCATCTTTATTTTTTTACTATTCTGCATTTACCTTCAATCCTACTTTCACCTTCCAACCATTTAATAGATCTTTCACATTCATAATACTTTTCCCCTCTCTTTGAACTTTTATTAATCTAATGAAACCTTTTTTACAAGATATCAATAAACTGTTATCAACTACAACTCCATAGTCTTCATTATTTATACTCTCTTTTTCCACCTTAGCTTCTAATATTTTTATTAACTCTCCTTTTAAGAAGAATTTTGCACCAGGGAAAGGAGCAAATGCCTTTACCTGTCCCAAAATCCTAGAAGCTGTATTATCAAACTTTATGTAGGTATGCTCTTTTTTAATTTTATAACAATAACTTGCTTTACTGTTGTCTTGCTTAACTATTTTTATTTTATCATCAGCTAGTTTCTCTATTATTTCAATTAATCTATTGGAAGCTAATTTTGTAATTCTATACAATAACGTTTGATAATTATCTATATTTTCTATGTTAATTCTTTCTTTATATATAATATCACCTTCATCTAATTTCTCATTCATGCTTATAAAAGTAAATCCCGTTTCTTTTTCATTATTTAATAAAGCATGTTGAATTGGAGAGGCTCCTCTCCATTTAGGCAGTAAGGAAGTATGTATATTAATACAACCATATTTTGGAATATCAAGTATTTCTTTTGGTAAAATAATGCCAAAAGAAAAAACTATTATAAAGTCTAATTTAAGTTTTTTTAACTTTTCGATATGCTCACTACTTATCAGTTTATCAATAGCAATAGTTTCAATATTTTTTTTCAAGGCTAGGATGAATAATTCATTAGATCCTTTCTTTTTAACTTTTCCTGCAGACTTTAATTTTTTTGTGTAAATAATTTTAACACTATGTTTGCTTTCTAATATAGAAGAAAAAGGCTCTAAGGTAAACTCAGCTCCTCCAGCAAAGTAAGCTAAATTTAATTTATTGATCATATATATTTTTTTTTAACTTTATTAACTTTTTTATTATTAGATTTTTTTTTAATTTACTCACATGGTCTACAAATAATTTTCCATTTAAGTGGTCTATCTCATGTTGTATGCATGTGGCCTCAATTCCCTTAAAACTTTCAGAACGTAAATTTCCTTGAACATCTTTATATTTTAATTTAACTTTAGTAGGCCTAATCACTTTTGCATACTGTTTTGGCAATGATAAACACCCTTCTTCAAATTCTGTTTCTTCTTCTGATAAGTCTATAATCTCAGGGTTAATTAACTTAAGAGGATTCTTTTTATTTCTATCATCACTGCAATCAATAACAATTAATCTTTTTAAGATTCCTACCTGAGGTGCTGCTAAACCTATACCATTATTCTGATACATGCATTCTAACATATCCTTTAGTATACTCACTATTTTATTATCTATAACTTTAACTTCCTTAGAAACCTGATTTAATCTAGTATCTGGTGCTACTATAATTTTCATTGTATTTTTTTATCTGTATTCATTACTGGTATTCTTTCAAAAAGTGCTTGGCTTAAGGTAGCTTCGTCTAAATAATCAAGCTCTCCTCCAGCTGGAAGTCCTCTTGCTAGTCGAGTGATCTTAATATCAATATTTTTAAACTTACTTACTATATAATGTGCTGTAGTTTGTCCGGACGTTGTCAAAGAAGTTGCCAAAATAATCTCTTTGATTTCTTTACTTTTAGTCCTATCTAGAAGATAGTTTATATTTAATTTTTCTGGACTAACTCCTCTTATAGCATCTAGTGTTCCTCCTAAAACGTGATATACACCCTGAAAAAGATGTCCTCTCTCTAACGCCCATAAATCTGAAACTTCTTCAACTATGCAAACTACGCTTCTGTCACGTTTTTCGTTAGAACATATAGTACATGGATTAATTGAATCAAAGTTGCCACACTCTGAACATTTCTCTATCTTCGAAGCTACATCTGCAATCATAGATCCAAGAGGCTTCATTAACGAGTTTTTTTTTGTTATTAATTGAATTATTATTCTTCTTGCTGACCTCAAACCTATGCCTTGTAAACTAGACAAAAGCTTAATTAATAAATCAATTTCTTTTGAATGCATTTTAAAATTTTAGCCCTGGTGGCATAGGCATACCTCCAGTCACTGATTTCATTTCTTGTTCTGATAATGTATCAACATTTTTTTTTGCCTCATTCATTGCTGCAACAATTAAGTCTTCAAGAATTTCAATATCCTCTTTAAGACTTTCATCTATTTTAATATTCTTTACTATTCCTTTACCTGTCATAATAACTGCAACTAGCCCATTGCTTACTGAGCCTGTAACTTCCATTTCACTAAGTTTTTTGTCAACCTCTAACATTTTTCTTTGCATTTGCTGTGCTTGTTGTAACAACCCACCCATATTATTCATATTTCTCTCCTTAATATAATTTATTATTCTTTTACAATTTTACTTTCCGGAAATGCATCAAGTATCTTCTTAATGTCACTTCCAATATTATTATTATCAATATTTAAATTTAATTCATCCTTTTTCTCTAGTTTAATTTTTTTTACTACTTCCTCTAAGCTAGGTAGTTTACAGCTGTAAGCTATTCTAATTATAATCACCTCTAAAGCTTCTATAGAGTTAGAGATTTTACTCATTTCTTCTTTACCTTTTAATAACATTTGCCATATTTGATTTAAAAATGGTATATCACATTTAACTATTATATTATTATATTTTTCTTCATAGTAGTTATAATTATTATTTTCCGATGCTATAGAAGAAATTAATTTATAATTTACTCTTAACAATCCTTCTATTAATTGTTTAGGCTCTGCTCCTTTCGTATATAATTTATTTAAAAACTTAATAGCTAAATCAATTTCTCCATCTATAAGCTTTAAAAATAAATCTAATAAATGACTTTCACTAGTCAATCCAATTGTTTTATTAACATTTTCTATGTCTACTTTATTGTTTTCTGTGCTTAGAACACACTGATCTAGAATAGTAAGACTATCTCTAATTGAACCTTCAGAGTTTCTTGAAATTATGTTTATAGCTTCATCAGATATATCTAAACTTTCTAATTCAACTATTTTTTTCAAATAATCTATAATCTCATCTACTGAAACCCTATTTAAATTATATTTTTGGCATCTTGAAACTATAGTAATAGGTATTTTTTGTATTTCTGTAGTACAAAATATAAATTTTACAAAACTGGGGGGTTCTTCTACAGTCTTCAATAGAGCATTAAAAGCAGAATTTGATAGCATGTGAACTTCGTCTATAATGAATACCTTATATTCTCCTTTTGAAGGCCTATATTTTAAAGAGCTAATAATTTCTCTTACATCATCTACCCCCGTATTGGAAGCTGCATCTATCTCTAAAACATCTTCGTATCTATCTTTTAGTATTTCTTCACAATTAGAGCATTGGGTACAAGGATTAGCAGTAGGGTTTTTACTCTTTTCACAGTTTAGCCCCATAGCAATAATCCTTGCAATACTTGTCTTGCCAACCCCTCTAATTCCTGTAAAAAGAAATGCGTGAGATAACTTATTAGAGTTAAATGCATTAGATAGAGATTTAACCGTAAAGTCCTGTCCCACCACTTCTTTAAGCCTTACTGGTCTATACTTTCTTGATAAAACTTTATAATTATTCATTGCCTCTCCAATGGAAGGTTTATTTGACCTATTTAAAAGTACCTTAGCTGCTTCTTTTCAGACCTGACTAGATAGATATTTAAAAATACCCAATTAAACCTTCCAAATGAAATAATATCATGTAAATTACTTAAATAATAGTTAGTATTAAGATGAAAAATTTAAATTCCTTTTCAATAAAAAACAAGCTGAATATTTATGAAGACAAAGTATACCGTTCGTATAAATGTTTTTTCATAATTAAAAATGATTTAGTAATGTTTAATGAAAATAAATTTATAATAACTTCTAAAAGTTTAAAAAATTTTAATGTTAAAGATGAAAATACCTACTATTTAGCAGAAAAAAAAAATATTTGTTTTATAGGCTTTTCAATAACAAAAAGACAATTGAAAAAAATCTTTAAAACTGAAAAATTCTCTCTAATTAGCTTAAGAGATAGTATAAGTCTGGAGCATAAATTATTAGCTCCTTATTTATCTGCATTATATAGTTTAAATATTTGGAAAAATAATAATAAATATTGTTCAAAATGTGGAGTAAAAACATCTTTTAGTAGTAAAGAAAACTCTCTGACCTGTAAAAACCTAATTTGCAAGATGAAAATTTATCCTAGATTAGATCCGACTGTAATAATTCTAATTAGACACAAAGATAAAATTTTACTAGCTAGAAATAAAAATTGGAAACAAAACTTATACTCTTGCATAGCTGGATTTTGTGAATTTAATGAGTCACTAGAAAATACTGTATTAAGAGAAACTTATGAAGAAGTAGGATTAAGAATTAATAAAATAAAGTATCTCTTTTCTCAATTTTGGCCTTTTTCAAATAATTTAATGATAGGATTTCAAGCACATACTAACTCTACTAAACTAAAAATAAATGAATATGAAATTGAGGATGCTATTTGGGTTACAAAAAATGAATTAAAAGAACTTAGTCAGCAAAAAAAAATTATTTTACCCAGAAAATATGCGATTGCCTACTCTCTTATAAATTATTGGATTACATCTTAAGTAATTTCATTCACGAAGTTTTGATGCTGGGTAGAATCCAAGAACTTTTACTTCTTTAGAAAAGAACCCTAACTCTTCAAAAGCTTGCTTAACATTTTCATCCTCAGGATGACCCTGTATATCCGCATAGAACTGCGTGGCTTTAAAAGATCCCTTTAACATATAACTTTCTAATTTTAACATATTAATCTTATTTGAAGAAAAACCTCCTAAAGCTTTAAATAAAGCTGATGGTATATTTCTAACTTGAAATATAAAACTAGTAATATAATCAACATTACTTATTCTGTCTTCTTCAAACTTTTTTTTCATAATTAAAAACCTAGTAGTATTGTTGATAGCATCCTCTATATTTGAAGATAAAATTTCTAATTTGTATATTTTAGCTGCTAACTCTGATGCAATTGCTGCTCTCGAAAAATCCTTTGCAACAGAAATATCCTCTGCAGCACCTGCTGTATCAGCACTTACTAATGCTTTAATCTTATTATTTTTTAAGAATTCTTTACATTGAGCAAGCGCATGTAAATGACTTTCAGCTGTTTTTATTGATTCCAGTGAACTACCTTTACAACCTAGTAAATGATGCCTGACTTTATGAAAGTACTCACCTGTTATAACTAATTTAGACATAGGTAATAAATTATGTATATCTGCTACTCGTCCTGCTTGAGAGTTTTCAATTGGTATCAAAGATATATTGGTTTCTCTTAACTCTGTTTTTTCAAAAACTTCCTCAAAAGAATCACATGATATAGGTTCATAATCTGGATAAGCTTTTATACAGACTAGGTGAGAATATGCTCCTGGTTTTCCTTGGTAAGCTATTTTTTTCATTCTTTAACTCTTCATTTTTATAAAGTTTTTGAGGTCTTTAGGAGTATCTATACTAAAGGGCGCATTTTTTATTTTACTAATATTTATTTCTATATCGTTTTCTAAAGCTCTCAACTGTTCTAAAGATTCTATTTTTTCTAATTCTCCCATTTTCAAGTTTACAAAAATTTTTAATGCTTTAATAGTATATGCATAAATCCCAATATGTTCATAAAATATTTTAGACCCAAAAGGAATTGGTGCTCTAGAGAAGTAAACTGCTTTATTATACTTTCCTGTTTTCGCTAATGCTACTTTTACTATATTTTGATCCTTAATTTTTTTTAACTCCCTTATTCTTGATACTAATGTCGCAATATTAATTCCTTTAACCCTTATAAGAGAAGCAATTTTTTTTATACTACCAGATGAAATATCAGGTAGATCGCCTTGTAGATTTATTACATATTTGTATGACTTTTTTTTCAGAGAAGCCTGCATAGCTTTGTAAACTCTGTCTGTACCGCTATTTAAATTTTTTTTTGTCATTACAAAAGGTATTTTGCTTTCTAACAAATAATCTTTAACTATATTATCACAGCAAGCTACTATAACATCTCCACTTTTTGATAATTTAGCTTGTTTCCAAACATGCATGATCATAGGTTTTCCTTTTATATGAACCAAAGGTTTACCTGGAAATCTTGTTGAACCCATTCTTATAGGAATTACTATTAAAGTATCAGCATTCATATTTTTGATTTAAAACTTTACCTATATATAAAATCATTATAATAATATAGATATTAAATTTATAATAGGTATTTAAATGTCTTCAGAATCAAATAAATTGTTGTGCGCTATTCTTTCAGCTTTTTTAGTTTACTTATTGGCCTCTTTCTTAAGTGAATTGCTATATCATGAAGACAATAAAAAAGGTTTAAAAGTATCTTATTATATAGATCATACGTCAGAAAAAAATATAGATGTGATTGAAAAAGGTAAAAATATAGCCTCTAAAAAAGTTTCTGAAACTGAAATAATTAATTTATTAAAAACAGCTGATATTTTAAAGGGAGAAAGCTTTGTAAAAAAAAATTGCTCTTCATGTCATGACCTTAATTTACCTATAAAAAATAAAATAGGACCGTCATTAGCTACTGTGTTCAATAGAGAAATAGGTTCAATTAAAGATTATAAATATTCAAAAGCCTTGATAGGTTTGAATAAAAATTGGAACCTTCTAAATTTATATAATTTTTTGGAAAAACCTAAAGAATGGGCCGATGGCACTAAAATGTCATATAGAGGAATAACCGATACTACTAAACTTATAAATACTATTAAATATTTAAAAGACAATTCTATAAATAATGAAAATTAAACCTATTATTTTGTCTGGGGGTTCTGGAGTAAGACTGTGGCCTTTATCCAGGGAAAGTATTCCTAAACAGTTTTTTGATATTTTTAATAATAGCACTAACCTTTTTGAACAAACATTAAATAGAGTTGATAACTTAAATTTTGATAAACCCATAATTATATCGAATCAAAATCAGCGATTTAATATATTGAAAAGTATTAAAAATGTTAATGTAAAGTACGATAAAATCCTACTTGAAGATAAACCAAAAAATACTGCCCCTGCATTTGCTGCTTCAACTCAATGTTGCAAAGATGATCAAGTCCTATGTTTCTTGCCATCTGATCATTATATAAAAGAAGATAAAAAGTTTATAAATTGTTTATTACATGCATCAAGAATAGCTATGAATAATCATTTAGTAGTTTTAGGTTTAAAATGTAGAGAGCCAAATGAAAACTATGGTTACATTACATATAATAAAAGTAATAAACTTAATAAATCATTTGAGGTAGAGTCATTTATAGAGAAGCCTAACAAAGAGAAAGCAAAAAAGTTAATACAAATCAATGCTCTTTGGAATTCTGGAATAGTGCTAGTTAAAAACAGTTACTTAAAAAACCTATTTAAAAAATATGCCGAAAAAACTTTTAATCAAGTCAAAGTCAGTTATGAAAAATCATACAGAAATATGGAGTTTTTATTTTTAGATGAAAAAGCATGGAGCAATGTATCACCTATATCTTTTGATTATGCAATTCTAGAAAAGAATTTTAGAAAAATAGTAGTACCTTTAAATATATCCTGGAGTGACCTTGGAACCTATGATTCGCTATCAAGTATTCATGACTCTATAGGTAATGTAGAAAAAATTAATTCTAAGAATTGTTTTACTTTCTCTAACAATAACTTACTGATTGTAAATGATGTTGAAAACCTTAATATTGTAAATACAAAAGATTTTACATTAGTTTCTAAAAAAAGTAATGCTGATGATATAAGGAAATTAGTTAGTAAAATATCTAAAAAAAGAAAAAAAGAATTCTTATATGAATCCGAATCTAATAGACCCTGGGGATCTTTTTCTAACTTAGGAGAAGGTAATGGTTATAAAGTAAAAAAACTAATTGTTTTGCCAGGACAAAAAATTTCTTTGCAAAAACACTTCAAAAGATCT
>MDTB01185903.1_pt1 | contig 16791 bp, 14 predicted proteins | sample 811161 | NCBI WGS metagenome assembly MDTB01 (sample SAMN05326650, study PRJNA326480) | marine metagenome | isolation source: seawater | place: Mediterranean Sea | collected 2009
ATTGTTTTAACATCTTTAATTGGAGTGAAAACATAATGTTTAATTATCCTTTGGGCGCCTTATTATTAATTTTAATACCTATTTTAGGTGCTCTTTTCGTATTTCGGTACAAAGATCGTCTTAAATTATGGCAAATTTTTCAATCTCAAAAATCATGGGAAAATAATATTAGGTTTAGTGATTCAGGCCATTACTTTTGGAAAAAAGTACTGATCTTGTCTGCGTTATTTTTTATTACTATTGCATTTATGCAGCCTCAAATAGGGGAGCGCTACGAAACCATTCAACGTGAGGGGCGTCAGATATTTTTTGTGATTGATACGTCGTTAAGTATGTTAGCTGAGGATGGCGCAAAAACAAGGCTGGAGTTAGTCAAATATCACATCCAACAATTGTTGCCAAAGTTATCAGATGATTTTGTTAGTATCATTCCCTATGCAGATACTGCATATACATATTTGCCGCTAACAACAGACGTATCAGGCGCCAGCTTATTTCTTGAAGATATGTCAGTTGGAATGATTGGGTCAGGTGGATCAAATATCTTAAATGCGTTAAAGGTCATAAAAGCCACTATTGATAAGAATAAAACAAATGAAACAGCAACGATTATTGTGTTTTCAGACGGTGAATTTTCACCCAAAATAAATTCAGCTGAAATTAAATCCATAGTAAAAAATATGACCATTAAATCCATAGTCATTGGCGTAGGGTCCTCACAAGGTGAGCCAATTCCACTTAGAGATGAGACCAACCGTTTAGTGGAGTATAAAAAAGATCAATCAGGAAAAATTGTTCTGTCAAAACGTATGGATGGCCAGTTAGATAGCCTAGCGAAATCATTAAATGGGACCTTTTTAAATGGCGACATTAGCCCACTGGTCGCAGAGAAAATATATCGTCACCTTTCAAAATTAGAAACTGAATTATTGGAAGAAAAACAGTTGGTCACAAAAATAGATCGATACCATTGGTTTCTATTAATCGGGCTCATGTTATTATTGATCGATTACTTCTTTCCTAAAATTAAAATTAGATTTTCAAAATCATTAGTATTAGTCATTTTTGTACTAACACAGCCCCTGTCTCTTTATGCTGCACACCCTGGCGTTGATTCATATGAATCAGGAGATTATCAAACAGCCGAGTCTGAGTTTGAAAAAGCCTTAGTTAAACACCCTGACAATGGCAAATTAATTTATAATTTAGGCAACACATATTTTAAGTTAAATGAATTTAATCAGGCCATTCAAGCTTACGAAGAATCAATTGAAAGTTTACCAGAAAAACTGAAAACAAATGCACTTTATAATTTAGGAACGGCCTACCTTAAAATAAATAATGTTGAAAAAGCACTTCAAACTTACAAAGAAGTACTTAAAAAAGATCCAACACATTTAAAAACCAAGCAAAATATTGAGTTGGCATTAAGACAAAAAAATCAAAAGAAACAGCCATCAAATAACGATCAAGAAAATTCAGAAGAATCAAATAACGATCAAGAAAACAAGGAAAATGAAACAAATTCAGGATCTGAGAACGAAAAAACAAACCAGCAAGAGTCAAACCAACAAGAAAAACAGACCCCAGAGGATCAAAAGGTAAATAATAATAATGAAAAACAGCCCTCATTGTCTGAAAAACAAATACAGTTGTTGGTCGATGAAGCAGAAAAACAAGCGCGAGAAAAAAGACAACAAAAAAGAAATCAATTATTTGAGGATGCTGCATGGTAATAAAGCAATTAGTGATTGGTTGTTTGATTTTGACAAGCATAATTGTTGGTCAAGAAGAATTTGAATTAAGTTCATCCTTGTCACGATCTAAAATTTTTCAAAATGAATCGGTTACATTAACGTTATCGGTAAAAGGGGCAGATCGTGATCTTTATCAAAATATAGTACAACCCAATTTGTCAGAGAAATTTATCATTATCTCAACCAGTCAGTCGTCTTCATTTTCGTTTATCAATGGAGTATCAAGTCGAACTAGACAATACCAATATAATTTGAGAGCAATTGATCCAGGCATATTTATTATTGATCCATTTAAACTGACATTTAAAGGTAAAAAGTATTCAACAAAGCCATTAAAACTAGTGGTTAGAAAGGGTTCTGCGACCAAAGCTCAGCAAACATCCCAAGTACAGCAGACAACTGTTACGCCACAGTCACAATCAATTTTTATTGAAGCAACAATTTCAACAAATAATATTTTTATTGGTGAAAGTATCGATTATTCAGTCAAACTATATCGAAGAATTTCAATATTAAGTTCAATTTCCATCAGCCAAGATGATCTTCAAGATGTCTGGCAAACATCATATGACGTGACGCCTGAACAGATTGTATTAAAAAATGGCCAACGGTATTACGAGTTAGAATTAATGAATAAAAAAATTAGCCCTCTTAATACAGGAGAGTTTAGAATTCCACAGCTTTTCGCGCGATTTGTTGTTGATCCATTTTCAGGCGAATATCAACTCGCATCAAATGAAATAACACTTAACGTTAATGAACTGCCATCCCCGCAGCCACTGTCATTTTCTGGTGCAATTGGTAATTACAAAATGAATGTTTCAAAGCCGGAGATTAATCATGATTCAAATGCATTTCAAATCCAAGTGATGATTCAAGGCACCGGTAATATTGCAGCAATTTCACCACCAGAAATTACGGATACGGATCAATACAGAGTATTATCGGCACCAAAAGCAGCCGCATCTTTTTCCGAAAATAGTCAAACATTTGACTATGTCATTATTCCAAAAGTAACAGGTGAAATCGACATTCCACCCGTCATGTTTTCCTATTACTCAAGGCAAAAAAGCAAATACATAACGTTAAAGTCACCCACATTAAATTTATTGGCAGAGCTTGAAAACTTAACCCCAAATAATACAATATTTAATGCCCAGGAAGATATCCATTTTTTAAAAAATAATTCAATGATTAACCACTGGTTAGGGATAATTAATAATCCAAAATCAATCATTTACGGAGTTGCCATAAATGCATTAATCCTATTAGGATTCATAATGCTATTTTTAAAAGAACAGAAAATATTTTCATCGAGCAAGAAAAAAAATCAGAAAAAAATTGTACGGAGTATTCAATTAATATCAGATAATATGAGTTTAATTGAAATGGAAAAGGTCCTTATAAGTGTCTTAACATTTTATGCAGGTTACCAATATAAGGCAATCAACCCTAAGGATGTTGAATCATCATTGATTAAGGGCGCTTTTTCAGATCCACTAGTTAAAAGCACCATGCAATGGATAAAAAATTATCAATTATTACGTTATTCAAAAGAAAAAGTTGCAAACTCAAACCATTCCAACGCTGAAAGCCTTAAACGCATTTTAATCAATATTGTTAACGAAAGGGGGGCAAGATGAAGCCCATTATTTTTAGTTTCTTATTATTTATAATGACCATTGCCAATGCATCTGAAAAAAGCGCAAGAAGCAACTATTTAAATGAAAACTATCTGAAATCAAAACAAGACTACATCAAATTAGTTCAAACAAATGAGTTTAATTTTTCTCATCACTATAATTTAGGGTCGGTCTATTTTCGATTGGACAATTATGTAATGGCAAAAGTACATTTTCTGAAAGCGTTAAAGATCAGACCAAATGACAGTGATACACAATCAAATATTGATCTAATTAATAAAAAGTTTATTGATAAACAATTTTTATTTAGCAACCATTGGCCCCATTTTTTTGGCATGAGCTTTACATCAGTTTTTTCGATTTTATTAGTAATGAATGTTGGTATATTAAGTTTATGCTTAATGATTTATAAACGAACATCTCAAAATAAAGTGAAACGACCAATGATCATTTTTAGTATCATTTGGGGATCTTTTTTTCTAATTTCAATGGTTACCCAACTCAATTTAAATGACTATGGAGTTGTGATTGCAGAAAAAACCCAAGTATATTCTGGGCCATCAAAATCCCAAAAATCTCTGTTCTTTGCACACCAAGGAGCGGAGTATAAAATACTACATTCATCCAAGTCATGGACCAACGTCCAATTTTCTAATGGTTTAAAAGGTTGGATTGAGGGTATATATAGTATAAATATATGAAAAAAATAATTTTTATTGTGTTTGTAACATGTTTTTCAACATTAGCGGAGGTTGCACCTGATTTTCCAGAGCCTCACCATTTTTTTGATTCAAGCATTATATATCCAAATGAAATTAGCCATGTTTTTAATGGAAGAAATAATATTTCTCAAGAAAAAATTGGAGCTTCCATTGCTCATCAAAATCGTGAATGGGAATACAATTGGTTTTTATTTGGACTAGTAATTCCAGTGGTCAATAATAACATAATTGCGCTAGGGTATTCGAATTACGGAACCAATTCAATCCCCATTGTATCATCAGATCAAGTGGGGTCATACCTAAGTAGTTATGATTCAGATACTTTTGAAACCATTTACTTATCGTATATGCCGGGATTATCAGAACTAAATATCCAAATGCTGATGAACTATAAACGGCGCCGTTTAATATCTCAGAAAGCCTCAGCTTTGCATATTGATTTCAAACTATCATCTCAACATATTTTGAATAACCAAGTTGGTATTCGGACAACCAATTTAATAGGCTCAGAATATAAATGGTCGACAGGCACAATTGAAAAATTAGCAAAATATGTAGGCATCTATTTTACTCAACCGATATCTATTTTTACAATTCTATATGAATACGATTACAGCTTAAATTATACCGATTTATCAGTATCAATGCTTCAAGCTGCAATTAAATTAGACGATAGTTTATCTGTCTTTGCATCATATCGGCAATCCACTACATTTTCGTCCCTATCTTTTGGTTCAAATATTCGTTTATCAGAGGTATTTAATCTAACGTATGCAAACAAGAATGAATCCAACGAAAATTTAGATTTGTCAATTCATGCCTTAAGTATTGGCGTAAAGTTTTGAAAATTTTATAATGAGTTTCAAATGGTAAAAAAAATTTTTTATTTTATAGGAATCAATGGAATTGGAATGAGTGGTTTGGCTGAAATATTAGTTAAAAAAGGCCATACGGTTATGGGATCAGACATTTCCCCCTCTTTAAAAGTAGATCATTTTGAATCATTAGGTATTGACGTAAATAAAACACAAGAAAAAACAAATATCAAATCCAAAGATTGGACAGTTGTAATCTCAAGTGCGATTAAAAGTAGCAATGAAGAATTAATGGAGGCAAAAAAGTTAGGCTGCGACATAATAAAACGCGGCCATTTACTAGCAGACATTGCCAATCAATTCAAAAATCGAATTTCTGTTGTAGGAACTCATGGAAAAACAACCACAACATCGTTAATAATTAGCATTTATTCAGAATTAAAGGACGGCCCATCATATTTTGTTGGAGGTCATTTAAATGGTAGAGCGCATGCAAAACTTGAGTCTAAAGCCACATTTATCACTGAACTAGACGAAAGTGATGGATCATTTTTAGAGTTTACACCCAAATATTCAATTATTACGAATATAGAGCATGACCATGTTGACTATTATAAATCCAAAAAAGATGTGATAACGGCATTCTCAACATTTATAAATAAAACAATCTCAGCAAATGGAAAATGTGCACTTAATTTGGACGATCCGCTGTCTGAAAAATTATTTAAAAAATACGACAAAAAAAGCACATTTATAACATTCGGAATTGAAAATAAAAAGGCTCAGATAAGAGCAGAGAACATACAGTATAGTTGGCAAGGGGCAACATTTGACCTTTTTATAAATGAAAATTGTGTTGAAGAAGTGAAATTAAGCTTATTTGGACAACATAACATTTACAATGCACTATCAGCCATTTCAGTAGCGATTACCGATGGCCTTGCCCTCAAACATATTTTAAATGCCCTAAAAAACTTTAATGGTGTAAAGCGTCGCCTCGAGCTTAAATACAAAGCCAATGAGATTATGTTATTTGATGATTATGCTCATCATCCAACAGAAGTGATAACCACACTAGAAGGAATCTATAAAAGTTATCATAATCATCGCATTATTGCGATTTTTCAACCACATCGTTTTTCAAGATTAACAAACTTATTTGATGGCTTTTCAAGTGCTTTCGTAAGATCCAGTCAAACCTACATTGTCCCGGTGTTTTCAGCAGGTGAAAATCAAAATCAATATAAAACAGGATTGGACTTAACCAATCAAATTAATAAAAATAAAGGAGCTGCAAATTATTGTGAAACATTTGAAGATGTAACGCAAAAATTAAAAGATGTTCTTCAACCAAATGACATTATAATTATAATGGGGGCTGGAAATATAAATACGATAGCAAAAGATGTCATTTCAATAATTAAAAAAGCGGGGGCGTAACAATCAAAATTGAAAAAAATATTGCACTAAAAAGGTTAACATCTTTCAAATTCAATGGCGAGGTAAACAAATTAGTTGTTATTGAATCAGATGATGATCTCTTGTCATTACCTAAAAATGGGATAGCCATTGGCGGTGGATCAAACGTAATTGTGGATCCTAATATTAATGCTCCATTAATCAAAGTATCCTCAAAGTATCGGCCATTTGAAGTACAAGATCATGTCCTAACATGCAGTGCTGGGGCATCGGTATCACAAATTCTTAAATGGATGCTATCAAATCATTATTCTGGATTAGAATTTGCCGCAGGTGTTCCAGCAACCATTGGTGGAATGGCGTATATGAATTTTGAGTGCTGGGGCAATGAAGTATCTAAATTAATTGAGTCTGTTTATATTTTTGAGCAAGACAAAGGGTTCCGATGGATAGATCGAAAAGACTATGATGTTGCTTACAGATGGAGTTCGTTTCATGACTTAAAGTGCATAATTTTAGCGGTAAAATTAAAGTTAACGCCGGCTGTATCTGACGATGTAAAAGCCAATATTGTAGCTAATTTAAATGAACGAAAAGCCAAACAACCAGTGCTTAAATCCACATTTGGATCAGTATTTAAAAACCCACTTCCCAAAAAAGCAGGACAATTAATTGATAATATAAATTTAAAAGGAGTGAAAATAGGAGACGCCATGATTTCCAATCACCATGCCAACTTTTTTGAAAATTTAAACGCAGCCAATTTCTCAGATACACTAGCTTTAATAAAATTCGTTCAAAATGAAGTTTTAAAAATGTACAATATAAACTTAGAATGCGAAGTTCAAATCATTCAATAGAGAAATATAAAAACAAACAGATTGCTGTCATCGCCGGTGGCGTATCATCAGAACGTGACATATCATTGAAATCGGCAGAAAATGTAACCGCATCATTAATTAATATGGGGCTTAATGCAATTCAACTTGATCCGAAAGATCACCATTTTTTTTCATCAACGTTTGATATTGCGTTTAATTGCATGCATGGAAAATGGGGGGAAGATGGTGGTATTCAAGGGTATTGTGAATTAAAACAAATTCCTTACACTGGGCCGGGTATTTTGCCAACATCAATTGGATTAAATAAACCCTTTTTCAAAACAATTATCAAAGATTGTGGAATTCCTGTTCCTAAAACAATGACAGATACATCAACATTTCCATTCATAGTTAAGCCAGTTTCTGAAGGGTCAAGCATTGGCATTACGCTCATAAAAAATCGTAGCGATTGGGATCAATTTAGTGCTCAACATCCAAATGAAGACACCCAACAATATTTTTATGAAGAATATTTAACAGGTCAAGAAATTACATCAGGCGTAATAGAAATCGATGAAAAAGCAACGGTATTACCAATTCTTGAAATCAAAACAAGCAACGAATTTCTTGATTTTGATGCCAAATATACGCCAGGAAAAGAAACCTTTATACTTCCGGCTAATATTTCATTAGAAATTCAACATAAAGTTGAATCAATTTCTAAAACCATATATCAATTTTTTAATTGTAAAGGATGCATAAGAATTGATTTTATAATTCATAATGGGGAGCCCAAAGTGCTTGAAATGAATACAAATCCTGGGTTAACAAAATTATCATACATTCCATTTCAGGCAAAAGCGATGGGAATTGAATTTGACGACTTAATGATTCATTATTTAAATAGTGCGAAATAGCGTAAAAATTTGGTTTTTAATAATAACGTCAGTGGGTCTTGTTTGCATTTTAATCCGCTGCAATCTTACAATCAAATTTTCTTCAAATGAAATATTCATTCCAAGATATGAAATAACAAATGACATTAATGCACTTCAGCATATTCGATTAATTCAACTATTAAATTGGCCCATTATCAAAAAAAGAATGCATGAAACATATCCAATGATTCAATCTGTGTCCTTATCTTGGCAACATTTTCCAACCATCGATGTGCTAATTAAAGAAAAATCGCCTTGGGTAATGATCATAAACAAAAATGATCCCAAAATATTTTCCGAAGATGGCACCTTATTAAATAAGAATTTATCAGATGTTGAGCTACCGAATAACAATATATTGATTGTGAGTGCAGCAACGGATTTAATCCAAAATGATCAAATAAAATCCGACAGTCTGTCAGTATTACAAAACATTGCAAAATTACTGGAACAAGTCCCGTTATTAAACCTACAACAAATCATTTTTAAAGATGGATCAATTCAAATAATTGAAGAAAGCGGCTTAATAATTAATGTTGGTAATCAAAAACATCTCAAAGAAAAGTTTTTAATGTTAAAATACTTTATAGGGGAAAATCGAAAGAAAATGCATGAAATGCAATTAATCGACATTCAATTTCCGAAAAGAGTTATAATTAAATAATAGAATGAATAAATCTAAAATCATTACAGGTATTGATATTGGCACATCAAAAATCAGTGTGATCGTCTGTCGTTTAAAGTCATTCGATGATATCGAAGTACTTGGAATGGGTACAAGTGTGTTAAAGGGCGTTCAAAAAGGTGTTATTCGTGACGAAAGTTTATTGGTAAATGCCCTACAAAATTGCCTGAAAAGAGCGCAAGCGGCATCGGATCAGATAATTGAAGATGTTTTTGTTAACTTACCAAATGGCAACTCAAGATTTACAATTCAAACAGGTATTATTCAAAGCAGTTCAACAGGTCAGCTTCTGTCGAAAGACGATCGAGAGTTGGCCATGAAAAAATCAGTACATTGTGTTGATAAAAAAAATCAATCGGTGCTTCATTTGCTACCAATTACACAACGAATAGATGGTCAAAATATGGATATATTTAAACCGAAAGCATTTAATCAAATGGAAGTAGATACTGGCATTATTTTATGTGATAGCGTGAATTTAAAAATTGTATATTCAAATTTAAAAAAATTAGGGTTTACGGTTAAAGGCGTAATAAGTGATTATTTATCCATTGGTGCAATTTTAATTCCACAAACCTCAAATGGGTCTCATCTTCTAATCGATATCGGTGCACAATTAACAACATTTACTGTGTATTCAATGGGCCAGTTGAAATTTGCTCATAGTATTCAAATTGGTTCTGAACAAATCACTCATGATTTATCAGTATGTTTAAAATGTTCCTTATCAGAAGCCGAACGAATTAAAATTTTATATGGTAATCTTGAAAAGTTTCAAAATGAATTATCAAAACACGTGTCCATTCAGTGCCATAATGGCCAACAAAATGTAAAGATGTCATTAATAACATCAATTATTGAATCAAGAATCAATCAATTATTTCAACTGATCCAAAAGTATTTAATTCATGCGCCAAGTTACGATGATATTTTTTTAATTGGGTCAGGATCTAACTTAAAAGGGCTTCCAAGTTGGATTGAATCAAAAATATCAAAACCATTAAATTCTCAACTCGACAGAAAATATAAGAACATAAAAATAAATTCAAATTATATGATTTCAATGGGGCAAATTATATATGGTCATCAAATTGGTTTATTAAAACCCAAACCCAATTCAATCATAAAAAAGATTTCAACAAAATTTTTAAATATAAATTAATGCCTTCCAGCGAATAGATATGATATACTATTCATCAATGGACAAAAAAGCAATTCATCAATACGCAAATATTAAGGTAGTAGGCGTCGGCGGTGGCGGCGGAAATGCTGTCAATCGAATGATTGCATCATCTTTACAAGGGGTTGAATTTTGGGTTGTAAATACAGACTTACAAGCGTTAAATATTTCCCTTGCTGAGCATCGCTTACAAATAGGTGAGAAATTAACCAAAGGGTTGGGCGGAGGTGCACAGCCAGCAGTGGGTGGCCAAGCCGCTAAAGAAAGTAAAGACGATATCGAAGCCGCACTGGATGGTGCAGACATGGTGTTTATTACAGCCGGTATGGGCGGTGGTACAGGCACAGGCGCAGCCCCAGTAATTGCAAATATTGCAAAAGAGCAAGGCGCATTAACAGTTGCTGTCGTAACAAAACCATTCCGATTTGAAGGTCCAATACGTGCAAAGCAAGCTGAAGAAGGGTTAGAACATCTCAGAAGTCAGGTTGATGCTCTCATCGTCATTCCAAACGACAAACTCTTACAAGTAGTTGAGCGAGTAACATCACTTGTAGATTCATTTAAAATTGCTGATGATGTCCTTAAACAAGGTGTTCAAGGAATCGCTGATTTAATAACAATACCTGGATTAGTAAATTTAGATTTTGCAGACGTAAAAACTGTAATGGCCAATTCTGGATCTGCCATGATGGGCATTGGTAAGGCATCCGGTGAAAACCGTGCTGTTGAAGCCGCAGAAAAAGCAATTTCATCACCCCTTTTAGAAGAAACAATCAATGGTGCGACAGGTGTTCTATTGAATGTTAGTGGTGGGGAAAGTTTAACGCTGCATGAAGTTAATGATGTCGCCGATATCATTTATTCAGCTGTTGACCCTGAAGCGAATATTTTGTTCGGGTCAGTGATAGATGAAGCATTAAACGATGAAATCATGGTGACTGTCATCGCAACTGGGTTTACCAACGATTTACCTGAAAGTCGAAAATCAAATATTAATGTTGAAACGTTGGGATTCTCCAATGAAGAGCAAACAACTACCGAAAGTCAACCTATTGTTAACATGGAAGAATCAGCATTCCAGAAAATACAAAAAGATGATCAGAAAATTTCTGATTTTATGAATCGTCGTCAATCAATAGAAACTTCATCGTCATTTAATAATCAGCAATCTCAAAACTTTAACACCTCACAAAATGATTTTAACCAACGTAATTTCCAAGCCGGTGCCACTACAGTTCAATCTCCAATCCAAAAACAATCATCCGATGATATGGATGATGACCAAATACCACCATTTCTTAAAAACTTTTAAGTTTTAACATGGTCTTTATAGATGAAATTTTGACAAAGTGTTTGGCTACAAACGGTGTTTGTATTGATTCTAGGAAACTTCAATTTGGGGAATGTTTTGTTGCAATTAAAACGCACCAAAGAGACGGACACCATTACGTGACAGAAGCGTTTGAAAAAGGTGCTTCACTAGCGTTAGTTGATCAGCCTGAATTTGTAATTAATAATCAATGTATTTTGGTCAATAATACTGTAGAAACACTTCAAGAACTTGCTATTTTACATCGTAAAAATTGCCCAAATCTTATCGTGATTGTAGTGGCTGGTTCAAATGGAAAAACAACAACAAAAGAGCTTTTGACAGCGGTCTTATCATCAAATTACACCACATTTTCGACACTTGGTAATTTAAACAATCATTTAGGTGTTCCATTATCCATATTAAAGATTACAAAAGATCATGAAGTGGCAGTCATAGAAATTGGAGCCAATCATCTACGAGAGCACGACCGATTATGTGACATTGCCCAACCCACCCATGCATTGGTAACAAATTGTGGGAAAGATCATTTAGGTGGGTATGGATCTGAAGCAGCCGTTATTAGATCTAATTTAGAAGTTTATGATTACATGTTAAAATCCAGTGGCCATATTTTTGTCAATGAGAATGATAATGTATTAGTGAATGCCTCAACAGCAGCGTCACGGTCTTTCTATGGAAATTTAACATCAGTTACCAAAGAATATCCATATTTAACGTTATCCGGCCGAATTCAATCCAACCAATTAAATTTTTCATCTAATTTATATGGTAGATTTCAAAAAAGTAACATAGAAGCAGCCCTTCACATTGGTCTTCATTTCAAAGTTGATCCCAAACAAATACAAGATGCGATAGGAAGCTATTTGCCAACGAACAATCGCTCACAAATTCTTAAATGGCACGGCAACACCATTTTATTAGATGCCTACAATGCAAACCCATCCAGCATGAAAGAAATGATCGATTATTTTGATCATTACCCGATTAAACAAAAACTAATCATTTTAGGCGCCATGTTGGAACTTGGTGATGCATCAGAACATGAACATCAAATCGTTCTCGAACAATTGAATCACATGGATAAAGCAAAAAAAATATTTATTGGTGACGCATTTCAGGCATTGTCCAAATCTTATGACGGTCAATTTTTTTCAGATCATCATCAAGTTAAACAGCATTTGGAGTCCTTGGCACTTACGGATCATCTTATTTTAGTGAAAGGCTCACGTTTTTACACGTTAGAGCAAATTTTTATATAACTTTTACACGTTGCCTTGAAAGAGGCGTCACGTCCTCTCTTAGTTGAGCAATGTTTGGTTCAAAGGCTTTCATTTTATAGCGGGTTTGAATGTCCAACCAAAATTCTGGATCCATATTTAAGTAAACGCCCAATCGAAAAGCTGTATCAATACTGATATCACGTTTATTTTGAATAATCTGATACAGCCGATTTGGCGGTACATTAAGCGCATGTGCCAGTTGTCGTACACCAATCCCCAATCCGTCAATAATATAGGTCTGAATAACGTCCCCTGGCGATTGATCATTAAAATTTGACGTCTCAAATTGCGACATAATCTTAGCTTAAAAAATCTGGACAATAAAAGTCAAGTACATACTACGTAATACGTAATACGTACTACATAAATAATAAGGTTCAGATTTAAAATCAATAATATTAATGAGGTTAAGAATTAAAGTTTTTACGAATAAGTGTTAATTTAAGATTATGAAATGGCCAATTATTGAATCGAGTGATCACGCATTGGTTGAGATCTCTGGAACGGAGTTAATTAATTTTGCATCCAACGATTATTTGGGGCTGACTCAAAATGGAAAGCTGAAGCAAGTGATAAGCAATGGTATTTTAGATCACGGAATTGGATCTACAGGTTCGAGACGATTGTCTGGAAATCATCGGTTATTTTTAGAGGCAGAATCGGTTATTGCAAGATGGGTCGGAAAAGAATCTGGGGTGTTGTTTAACTCTGGATATCAAATGAACAGTTCAATCTTCTCAGCGATTACATCAAATTCAACCTTAATTATTACTGATAAATATAGTCATGCTAGTTTAATTGATGGTATACAAGCATCAAAAGCGAAAGGAATTCGGTTTCGACATAATGACACTGAGCATTTGGCTCAGTTATTAAAAAAATACGCACATCAATACTCAGACGTTCTAATCGTTTGTGAGAGTATCTATAGTATGGATGGAGATACTGCTCCAATTCAGAAAATTGTGGCACTTAAACATCAGTACAATGCGAGGTTATTGGTAGATGAAGCACATTCAATAGGGTTATTTGGAACAAATGGAAATGGCTGGATAAATCATCATGGGTTGATTGATGAGGTTGATATTCTTCTGGTTCCTTTTGGGAAGGCGTTTGGATTGTCAGGTGCGATGCTTCTAGCAAACCAATCAATAGTAGCGACAATCAAAGCGAAATGTCGTGGGTATATTTATACAACAGCATTACCACTAGCAATGGCAATTGGCATTAGATCAGCCTGTAACATTATTGAGTCGAGTGGGAAACTTCGTCTTAAACTAGACCAAAATATACAATTATTTAAATCAATTATCAAAACACACTCCTCGACACAAATTCAACCCATCATTATCGGTAACAATCATCAAGCATCACATTTTGAAAATCAATTAATTACATTAGGCTATTTTGTAAGGGCTGTGCATCATCCAACGGTTCCAAAAGGGCAATCTCGAATTCGAATTACGATAACATCGCATCATACATCTGAGCAAATAACAGCATTTGCGTATCACGTAAAAAAAATATTAGAATCTGATCGAATAGCATCATGAAGTTTCCTTGGTTATATATTAATCGTAATTCGAACAAATCACGATTAATCATACCTGGTTGGTCAATATTGCCAAGTTACTTTGCAAAATTAATTCCGCAAGATAATTTGATCATATTGAATCCATTTATTCATTCTCAAGACATAAAATTATATTGTGATACAAACCCTAATAAAGATGACGTCCACATTATGAAGTTGGCTCTCAATGATGATTTAATTACATCAGTTAATAAAATTTTGATTTTTTCAATGGGCTTACAGTGGTTTGACACCCATGCTCAAGAGTTTTATCAATACCCATGCGATATCATTTCACCAGCCAGTTCTTACAAGAAAACGGAGCTTGATCAAATGATTAACAATTTAAAGAAATCAAAAAATGCAACATTAAAAGCATTTACAAAACAATGTTTTTCATCCGAAAAAAATTGGTTATGGTGGAAGCAGCAAGAGTTCGGTAGCCAGACTAGATACTGTAACGATCATTTATTAATAGATTGGTTAGACAGATATGGAAGGTTAGAAGTGAATATACCAGATTTAACGACGATAACAATATGGCTTGATCCTGAGGATCCTATCGGTATTAAACCTCAATTAAATCATAAGTATTTAACCCTTAAGTCTGAGTTAAAGGGTCATATAATTCGATCATTTGGTGAGTAATCCAGAAATTTGAACGAATTTAGGGGAAAAGTGGATGTATGTTTCTGAAGCACCCAACTAAAAAAATGAGTGCCATATAAGTTAGTTATATATTGACTAAAAAAAATATTTGGCAGTATTTAGTCGTGAAATTTAATTTTTAAACGACTAATTGTGTTTAAAATTGCTTATTTTAGGGAATTAAAAACTATGGGACAATCAATCAAGCCAGATGAAATAACAAAGCAAGTATTGGTTCATCAATATCAAAGTCAATATAAACAATCAATGTCACTTAAGAAATCAGTGGGGGGAGTATCACTCCAAGAGCAAGACATTGCATTAATTCGTGACTTAATTATCAAATTATTAAATGGAACAAAAAAGTTAAGTTTTTCTAATAAAAATAAACGAAAAAATAATGATCAGCCAATAGTAATTTTAACTGTTAATATCAATGGGTTTCGTTTAATGATTAAAAAGTCATCTTTGAAATGGGATTATATATTAAATCTAGAAAAAAATTCATTATTACTTAACGATACCCCAGCAACAGAAATGGATGCCCAACATTTCAAGACGTCTTTAAATAAAGTTTTTTCACGCATTTTATTGGACAATTATGAGGTCATTCAAAATGAGTAATGAAGTAAGAAGACTTGCCGGGACTGGGTTAAAACCAATAAATCAATCTGTAATTAGAGGTGGCAAATTAAAACCACATCAAGAAAGCAGTTTTAATGGTTTGGCTAAGATATTTCAAAAAATTGAATTTAAGACATCAGCTGATCCATCAAAAGGTCCATCTAAACGACAAATTAATGCCACAAATGTTAAACCAATAAGCGTCGCAACTTCGCCGCCAGTACAAGCTGAAAGAGTATTGGATTTTACTGAAGATTTATTAAAAAATATGAATTGGCAAGGCCAACATACTGGTACTGGAATAGATGACTCAACTAAATTAGCTCTACTTGAACTTGTAAAAAATCATATGGAACAAAATCCAAATCAGCCGATAACTGAGGAAAGTTTAGCGAAGGCGAGTCAAGCTAAAGCAGAAAATTTTAGTAATTTAAAAGATAGAGACTTAAATTTATCGAGTATGCTTCATCTACCTGATACAGTGAGAGATGCCAAAGAAATTCAACGGTATCATTTAGCGCGAATGGAACAGGAAGGAACAGATTTAAATAATCAGGTGTCGAAAGAAGTATTATTGGAAGCGGTAGAAACAATGAAAGAAAATTACAAATCTGGATCAAAAGAATTCCAGGTCTTAACAAGAATTCAAAACAATTTAAACCATAATCAAGGCAAAGTAACGGATAAATTAATGCCAAAATTAGTCGCGTTGTTACATGATGATACCAAATCATTATCTGAACTTATTAAAGTAGATGAGATGTATGAACGAAGAGAAAATATTACCAACTTAGACAATAATACGATTGAAACCTTGAATCGATTTATGGGGATAGAAGAATTAAAACAGCAAGTATCAAATGAGTACAATGGGTCTGAAACAAAAACCTATGCTCAATTTACAATTGGAGCAATTCTGGGTAATTTACCAGGTGGAGATACAGCCGTAAAGTTAGATCATGCCAATAATCGTTATGATGAACAACCCAATTCTGGGACGCCTAAATCGAAAGTTTTAGCCACGCTTCCAAAGTGCGCTCTAAATTCCTCTGGAACAAAAACAGCATTGGATCGAATGGGTGCAATTATGATAAAAGTTCCAGTCCAAGTTATTTTACGAAATTTAGGTCGATTAGGTGATGTATTAACCGCTGGAGCAGTAGGAATTGGTCGTAAAATTGCACGTGGTGCACTTTTTGATTCCAATGACAAAAGTATTAAAAACACGTTTAAACAAAAAGGGTTGACTCGTAAAATGGTGTTTAGAGAAACGGTAAAATTATTAAGAAATGCCAAGAAAAATATTCAAATATTAAATAGTTTAGGACTTAAAACAGAAAGCAAAGAGGAAGA
>MDTB01230572.1_pt1 | contig 16789 bp, 14 predicted proteins | sample 811161 | NCBI WGS metagenome assembly MDTB01 (sample SAMN05326650, study PRJNA326480) | marine metagenome | isolation source: seawater | place: Mediterranean Sea | collected 2009
ATTAGAACCTGTTATTACATCAAATTCTTTTTGAAATCCTTGCTTACCTTTTTTTGTTGTAATATTTACCGTACCACCCATCGCACCACTTCCATAAACTGAACTTTGATTGCCCCTTAAAATTTCAATTCTTGAAATAGAGCCTTTTAGAAGATCATCAAAATAGTAGTCATTACTTACAGTTGAGGGATCTGACATTTTTACACCGTCAATATAAATAGTCGTATATCTTTTTGGAAGATTTCTAACTTGAATTCCTGATTGAGTTCCCGGCCCGCCACTTTGATAGGCGCTAATACCCGGCGACCCATAATTTAAAATATTATGTAAAAAACTTTCTCCAGATTTCTCTATTTCTTCCTCAGTATATACCGTTACTGAAGTTCCAACTGTAGAAGCTGATTGGGGTTTCTTGCTTGGAGCTATTACTATTATAGGAATATCTTTGGAAAAAACATTAGTAAAGAATAAGCAATAAATAATAATTAATACATTGATTTTAAAATTTTTCATTAACACAAGCCATATCCTTTGAAGTTTTCACTTCTTATTTATATTTATATGCCGTTGCTAATTTTTAATTGCAGAACTAGACTTTTCCTGGCCTTTATTCAACAGCGGTCTATACTGGGTGGCACTCCGACTTTACGGTTGCAGGTACAGCCAATGAATTTCACACTGATTCCCCACTCAATTATTCAGTACGATATTTTTATATTTTAAATAATATAAAATTCAAGTCTTTAATTCATTTCATCTTTGTAAAAACTTGTATCTACTTCAGTGGATAATTCTGGACTTGGAACGCAGACATTAGGATTATCTAATTTTTCAAATGCGTCTAAACCACCATGTGGGTCAGCATCAGGTTTTGGCATGTATTTTTCTAGGTATTCTATTTTTAATTCTTTAAAAATTTTTTCTCCCTCTTTATCATTTTTTTCAGCTCGCTCAATTTCTTTCCATCTATTTTTAGGAAATTTAACGTACATTGAAAAACATTTTCTTATTTCTTCAATTTCGTGCGGTGGATATTGCGGCATATTTAGTTGTGTTTCTGAAGTTAAACATTTAGTTATCGTTTCATGTTTTATTAGCCCCAAATCTTCACACATTTTTCTTAGAGGTGTGCCGTGAAAAGGCACAAAAGAATATATGCTTGTGTTTGTTGCATCGATTTGTCTATTCAATTCAATTGTATCAAAAGCTATTTTTTTTGTTTCTGTAGGAAAGCCTGTAATGTTGTTTGTACTAAATTGAATTTCATATTTTTTAGGAATTTTCAATTTTTCAATAATATCCTTATTTTTCCAACGCCTGTCTAAAATTCTTGCTCTAAATTCTTCATTTCCGTGTTCAACGCCAAAAGATATTCTATGTAAACCAACTTTTTTTAGTTTAGACATATTTTCATCCGTAATAGTCTCGGGTCTTGTTTGCATCCAAAAAGGTAAGTTAATATCAGAGTACATTTCACAAAACTCATCGAGCTCTTTTTTGCTCATACCCAAAAATGTATCTGCCCAAAAATAATTGTACTCAACTTTATGCACATCTTTAAAATATTTAAGCTCTTTGTAAACAAGATCCATTTTTTTCTTTCTATAGTAATTGTGACCTAAACCTTTATAAAATGCCATTTGATCTGGTGAATTGCAAAATCTACAAGTAAAAGGACAACCTCTTATAGTTTCGATTGGAATCATTTTATAAACCTTACCTGCCATTGGCCTATAAAGACGATTTTCCTCGAATTGAGAAATATCAATGATTGGGTTTTTATTAATATCCACTGGTTTTGTAATTGAATTTTTTTTAATTACTTCCCCATTTTTTTTAATCCAACAATTAGTTACATCTGAATAATCCTCATTGTTCTCAATTTTTTTAGAAAGATCTATTAAAGCGTTTTCTCCTTCACCAACGCAGACTATATCAACAAGTTCATTTTTGATGCATAAGTCGGGTGCAAATGTTGGAAAAACTCCACCAGCGATAACTGGAGTTTTGTTTTTAATTTTATAGTCTTTAATTTCCTCTAAAACTCTCATACCTAGTTCCCACATATCCTCGGTGGATGATATTGCGATCAAATCAGGTCTAAATTTTTTTACCTTTTCAGCAATATCCTTTTTCCAATCAGAAGATTTTAATCTAATGCCTTTACTTTCCATGGAATATGGAACAACGTTTAATTTTTCCATTTTACTACCATCGGAGTCTATTCCGTGATCAACTGAGTAATAAGTTGTATCAAAAATATCAATGCTATGTCCTTCTTTTTTTAAGATAGATGTAAACATTGCTATAGCGGGAGGTAACATATTCATACCAAAGGTATTTGGATAGATAAATAAAACTTTTATTCCCATAAAATTATATTAAGTATTTAAATGCTAGTTTAGACATTTTTTCAATTAAATGAATTTTTTTTACACTCTTTTCGACAACATTATAGCATTCTTCTAAAAGTAAAACCTTTTTTTCCTCTGAATTCATTTTTTTTAATAAAAAATTAATATAATCAGACCTATTATAAACAATAAGTATTGTCACATAAAACCTTACAACATCAAGGTCTATTGATTTTGCATTATATTTTAATAATAAATTTTCAGGACTTCGTAGAAATAAAGTATCAGCTACTTGAATTTGTCCGTGATGTCTGTGATTATGTCTTTCCCATTTTACTGTTCTAGTAAAGTCAATAAGTTCTATTTTTTTATTACTCAAAAAATTTTTTATTTCTTCAAATTTTACTTGGTTCTTATGAAAATCAAAAAAATTTATTTCGACAACTAATCCTAAAATATTTTCAAGAATTTTTTCTCCACCTTTTAAAATATCAAGTTCAGATCCCTCAGTATCAATTTTCACAAAATGAGGAAAATTTTTTAAATTAAATTCATGATCTATTGTAGAGGTCTCGATATTACTTTTCTTGATAATGTCAAAACGATCAACCTCAGGGAATTTTTTAAGATAATCTTTATTAGGCTCCTTTAAACCAGAGCATTCTGGTTTTTTTGTTTCATAAAAAATATTATTTAATTTTTTTTCATTACTTAAGGCTTTATCTATGATCCTTAAATTGTGTTTTTTGATTTTTTCCAAAGAACCTTTATGAGGCTCACACAGTATTAAAATTATATTTTTTAGAAATGGCTGCCATTCATCTTGGAAATTTTCTACTCCCCCAGCAGCACCTACGTCAAGAAGTCTTAAATTTTTATTTCCAAGAATTTGTTTTACTAAATTACGTTTATTTTTAAAATTACGATTTCTAGTAAATCTTAACAACTTTTTTAAGAGAAATTTTATCATTTTATCTTAAATTTTAGTAAACTGACTTAAAATATTATCATTTTTTTTTGTAAATTTGTTTCTTATAAATTTTGAGAGTTTGTCATATTTAGATTTTAAAATATTTAATTTATGTTTATTATTAATTATTTTTTTCAACTCGTTTCCGATTTCATTGGCTGATTGCGATTTTAAGAATTTAAATTTAGTCTGAAAAATATCTAGATAATTATCAACTAAGTGTAGTTGACTAGATAAAGAGAAAACAATACAGCCATTTAATAAAGCATTGTAGGAAGCTCCAGTTGATAAAATAACTGAAAAAAGACATTCTTTAAGTAGATCATCTAAATTCCTATGAGATATTTTTATATTTTTTGGTAAGCTTTCCATCTTAAGTAATCTAAGAAATCTTTTAATATCATAGTTTGGATGAGGTTTTATTATAAAATGATAATCAGTTTGAGACAATATTTTGCTTAAATATTTTACACAACTTAATAATTCAAAGGACGAGTCTTTGTTTTGAGATAAAGGAAATAAAATATAATTAATTTTTTTTTGGTTTTTTTTTAATACTGGTATATTAAACCTTAAAGCTGGTCCTTTCTTTAATTTAGATTTTGGCAAACCTTGGGAAAGCAATAAATTGTAAGATATCTTTCCACAAGTTAAAACTTTATCTGGTTTAAATTTACTTTTCCATTCAGACTTAACGCTGTGCCACGCCGTAAATTCTTTACTAGACAAAGTATGATGATAGCCAATTATATTGCTTGGTATCCTTAAATTTCTAACAGCTATAATAAGTGCATGTTCAAAAATCATGTTTTCATAATGATCAATTATAGTTAAAGACTTACAATTTTTACTATATTTTTTAATCGCAGGTAAATATAGCCAAAATCTTAAGTTGTAAATTGAATTTATTAGGTAGTTAATTTTCTCTCTTTTAATTAAATGACTAATATCTGTTTTTAGATATTTATTTTTTTGTTTTATTAAGGCAAAAGTTTTAAAAATATTTTTATACCCACTTAAATAATCAAAAAAATTAATATATTCCTCAGGAATTAAACCTTTATTAACCTTTATATTATTGAAGCATTTTAATCTATTACTCCAAAAAGGATAAAACCAAAATAAATTTTTATAATTTTTTTTTTTTTTTTCTAAAAAAGATTCTAAAGTAGGAAAATATCTAGAATTAATTTTTTCTTTAAGCAAAATCGATTTAGTCGTATAATGATGAATCAAAATTTGGTCACCTGATGGAAAAGTTTTTTTTTTATGATTTAGAATACTCAAAAAAAACCAATAAAAACTATTAATAAATGAAACTATTAAGCTTTTTAAAATCTTAAAATAATCAGATACTGAATTTTTAATTTTCAAAATTTTGATAGAATAATCAAGTGTCAAATTTTTATTTTTTAAATTTGAAATTATTGAATTCATCAAACTAATATCATCACAAATTATTAACAAATCCTTTTCTTTATAATTTTGAGACAATATTTTTTTTAAAGTTTTAATTTGACAAATAAATAAAAGAAAATCTGAGTAGATATTATTTTTTCCTGCTAGGTCGTTCATCCACCAATATGGGGAGTCTTTAAATGATTTTCTCTGTTGTTCAATCCATTTTACATAATTTTTTAATTCTTTCTTAAAAACTAGGTGTAAATCTCTGTGAATTTTTATCCTTTTTCCTGAAATTTTTTTTTCTACTTGAAGTAGATTTTGATATGACTTGCCCAAAAATATCCATTTCTTGTCCCACTCAACTTTTTGAGTATAAAATAATATTTTGATATTCATTATTTTTTTAAAGAAATAATTTTTTTAACTTTTTTTAAATCTTTTTTTGTATCCACCGCAATTGATTTGCTGCTCATTTTTAAAGTTTTAATTCTATAACCTAATTCTAAAAACCTAAGATATTCTATATCCTCTATTGCCTCTATTGGGGTTTTTTTCTTCTGATTGTAAAAGATTTTTAAATATTTTTTAGGAAAAGCATAAATACAAACTTGCTTCCAGGCTTTTACAAACTTTTTATTTTTATTGAAGGGCACTGGGGCTCTAGATGCATAAATCAAATATTCTTTTTCTGACTTAATAATCTTAGGAATGCTAACACTTTTAAAATCTTCCTTTCTTGAAATTTTACAATACCCAGAAATTATTTCATTAGGATATTTTTTGCTCTGTTTAATTAGTAATTTTAAATCATTAGGATTTAATATTGGTTCATCTCCTTGAACATTTATAAAAATATCTGCTTTAATTTTTTTTGAAGCTTCAAAAACTCTGTCTGTACCGGTAAGACAATTCTTAGAGGTCATCACTACTTTGACTCCCCACTTATCACACTCTTTTTTAATTTTTATATGATCAGTAGCAACATAAATTACCTTGGGGCTAATGGCTTTGGCACATTGTAAATAGGTTCTAATTAAAATTGGAATCTTATTTATTTTTATTAATGGCTTTCCAGGTAATCTGGAAGAATTGTATCTTGCAGGAATAATTATAGCGAGTTTCATCGAATTATTTTAAACTGTAAACTGATTTTGAACTTATACTGTATGTAGTCGGTGTAATCGCTAATAGAGGTTTTGACCCTTTTGATGAAGAATATAAAAAAATTAAATCATTAACAATTTTTGTTCTTACATCATCTGTTCCATATCCATCAAAACCGGCTAAAAGTATTTTATTAGCTTTTCCACTTGTTGCGATAGCAAGCGCATAAACTATGTTATATAATCTAGGCACAATGGCTCCAGTTTTAAAAAATTGGTAAGTGTTTTGTTTTAGGCCAACTCCAAAATCTAAAATCTTTAATTTTTTAAATTTTTTTGTTAGCTCTGCTGAAAGTAAAGATTTAGGCATAATAATTGGTTTTTTAATTTTTTTGTATAAATCTGAATCAGCATTCAATTTTAAAGGATTACAAGCGGCATAAACATCAATTAATTTTTTATTTATAAATGTGTCAGTATTTAAAGCGATTACAAAAGGTTTTCTTTTTACAATATAATTTTCTAATAAACGTTTATTTTCTCTAATTGATGGTCCAGAAGCTATTAATAAAATCTCTTTACTTTTTATTCTTGCTTGCGGGATCCAATTTCCTTTTTTTATCTTAATATTTTTTTGAAATTCAGACCTTACAAGATCTACATTATATTTACTTCCTTCACTATTTTTTAATATATCAATAGCAGCTAATATTTCAGCGTCAGAAAAATGTGTCGATATCATCTCTTGTATGTAGGTAGGGTGTATTCCATGTATCCCAGCTAAATAGTAAAAAGTATTGGAGCCCCAATTATATTTGTTTTTTAACTCGATAAAATATTTTTTAATTAGATTTAATAAAGGTAGTAAATTTACTTTTTTATTTATTAATTTATAAATCTCAATTAAAAAATATTCTGTTTGTCCATTTCCGGCTCCTCTTCCCATCCCGGTAACGGTTGAGTCAATCCATGTTGCACCTGATTTGAATGCCTCAACATTATTTGATACAGCTTTACCTAAGTTATCATGTGTATGCACACCAATTGGGCCCTTCCAATGTACACCAATAAAATTAATCAATTTTTTAATTTTATAAGAGTCCATGCTTCCTAAACTATCAGCGAAGTAGAGTACTTCTACACCAGTATTATTAATCTTTTTTACTGTTTCGGTAATCTTTGAGTCTTTTTGTTCTGAAATTTGCATTAAATTAATAGCTACTTTATAACCAAAATTTTTTAAAATTTTTACGATTTCTATAGTTTGATTAATTTCATGAAAATGACATGCTACTCTAATTAAATCGATTTTAGTTTTATTTTTATATTTAAAAATCTTTTTAATTGCAGATTTTATATTGTTTTGGGAAATTATTTGAGATGCATTTACCATTACTGATACTTTTAAATTTTTTGGAATTTTTAAACTTTGGATATATTCGTCAGAAGTATACCAATTTGATCCTCTGAAATTTTTAGATTGGAAAGATCTAAACCCTAACTCCACATATTTAATGCCTATTTTTGACATACTTTTTAGATAGTCATTGACTAAATCTAAAGAGAAATCCCAATTATTGTAATATCCTCCATCTCTCAGCGTACAATCTAAAAGATTTATTTTTTTATTAACTATTTCTTTTTTCATTTATTAGTTCTTTTATACCTGTATCAATATTAATTTTTGATTTGATGTAAATATGTTTATCTTTTTTTGGTTCATAACTACATGGGCTTGTATCATAGTGACCATTGTTTCTAATATTTTTAAAATGATGTTTTTTTTTAATATTTAGTATTTTTCCAACTTTATTTAAAACTTCTCTTATACTAATAATCTTCTTTCCAGTTATTAATAGATTGGAATTATCATATTTTTTTTTTGTTGCCTCAGCACTTGCATGGGCCGCATCTACCACGTGAATAAATCTCCTTTTAGCTTTATTTGTGCCTGAATAAATTAATTTTTTCTTAGTAAGCGCATTAAAGATAATTTTTTTGAGTCCATTCTTTTTACTTGATCTAGGTCCATAGACTGTTCCAAAACGTAAAATAGTATAATTTAATTTATATCTTTTACTGAACTCCTCTATATAGAGTTCTGAAGCTTGCTTGCTCGCTCTATAAAAACTACCCTGACTGCTATGCACATATATTGTGCTAGCAAAAATAAATTTTTTTATTTTAAATCTTTTGCAGAGATTTAAAATATCGATATTTGGTAAAATATTAGTTAGCACAGTTTCTTTTGGTTTTAAGGTTGACTCTTCAATGTTTGATAATGCTGCAAAATTATAAACAATATCATTTGGTTTGATAGTTTTTGTCAAAAGTTTTAGATTTTTAATATCTCCTTTAACGAATTTAAAATTCTTATTTTTAAAATAAATTTTTTTTCTATCTAATACAGTTACTTTATAGCTTTTTTTTAAAAGAGACTCAGTAAGATGGTATCCTAAAAAACCGCTTCCACCTATAATTAAAATATTCATTTAATTTAATAATCCTAAAATATGATTTTTAATATTCTCCTTAACATTATAACTATAAGTGTACTTGTTAAAATCAAATTTTCTAGCAGATTTAATATTATTGATACAGCTTAATAGGTTTTCTTTTTTGCTAATATAATAAATTGATGAACCAATTTTTTTATAATTTTTTTCAGCTTTACAATGCATATATCTTTTTGCCGGGTCAAATAATATTACAGGAACTTTTGAATATAATGAGTCCTCAATTGCCGTAGAAGAGAAACTTATTGTAGTAAAAGATTTGTGTAATAATTTTTCAATTTTTTGAAAAGTGATTATTAGATTAGGAAATAATTTTTTAATTTTCTTTATTAAACTTATTTCTTGAGGATGTACATTTATTATAATTTTTAAATCATCACTTTTTGCTAATTTGTCAAAAAAAGATAAATTATTCAAAAACTCAAAGTACATTTCTACCCCATAATATTGTAAGTTCTCAAATCCTTTAAGTGTAACCGCAACTAATATGTTGTTTTTTTTAAACAAGTTTTGTTTAAAAGAATTTGCAAAAATTAAATTTCCAGTAAATAAAATATTTTTATTTTTTTTTCTATTTTTAATGAAATTAGTAAATATTTTACTTTGAGAACAATTGTAAGAAGATTTTTCAAAATACACCGAATCTGAAATAAACTTTTTATAAATACGGTCATATTTATTAAACCCATTAGTTACTGTACCGTGGCTAATACAAATTGATTTTTGATGATTTATTATGTTTTCTGCATCAAGTAAGGCTCCATCAAAGTTTCTTACATTATTGGATAATATAAGATTGTATCTATTAATTTTATTATTAATTTCTAATGCTTTTATTTTCTGATTGAGTTCCTCAAAAGTTTTTTGATATTTTTTTTTAAAAATATTAATTACCTCAAAATATGCTGTATTTTTATTACAATCAAAATAATCGTTAAAAGATTTAATCTGTTTTTTTCGGTTTTTTGTAAATTTGATAAATTTAACACCAAATAGATTAAATATTGTTTTTTTCAAAATAGAGATTTTATGAAATAAAGGAACTGCAAAAATATATTTTCTAAATTTTGGTGTAAACACAAACCTTGAAAAATTATAACCGAGATTGGCTAAATAAATTTTGTATTTATTATTTTTAATAATATCTGTAGAGGTATATTCAAAAACATCAAAATCATTTTTTTCTTTTTTTTTATCAATTTTTACTATTTTTGTTTTTATCTTTAAGTTAGAGATTATATCAGTCAAAATATATTCCATATCTGATAAATGATTTTCTTTACTCCATCCTGAAACAAAAATTTTATTTATTTTTCTATTTTTTTTTATTCTTTTTATCAATTCATCGATAAAGAAAATGCTATGGAATCTATTTCGCATTTTACATTTAATTTCATTTTTAAGAGAATAATTTATTTTTTTAAAATTTAATTGTTCTGTAAATTTATTAGAAGCAATCAAAGCTTTTTTGTGAAATTCAGAATTTACAAATTCGTTGAGATTAATAAATTTTATTTTTTTTTCTAGACAATAAAAATATGTTTCAAGATTAACCGGAATACATACTGCGTCCGGCTCTTTTGAAATAATGACAGAAGCTTCTTTTGCTGTTTGAGCAAAAAATAAGTCTCTATGCATAATATCTAAGTAAATCTAAATCTTCTTTAGTATCACAATCTAGAGACTCTTTTAGAGATACTTCAAAAAATATTGGTTTTTTTCCTATTCTACATTTTGTTTTGGCCAGAGAATTTTTTTTTATTCCATATAATCCAGTTGTTTCCATTACTAAAGGTTTAGCATCCTGACTTCGAGGAAGTTTTCTAGGATTATAATTTACAGGTTTTTTGTCGAACCAGAACCAAGTGTTTAGATTTCTAACAGTTAAAATCGAGTCTTTTTTAGATGATTTTTTTAATAAACTAATGCATTTATTTATCGATGAAATACTGAGAAAAGGTGCTGTGATAAATAATTGAAAATAAATATCAGCATCTATTATTTTGCTGTGATAAATTAGTAAATCATTTCCATTTGCTGTTTTTTTTGCAAGAGACGGTTTTCTTTGAATAAAATTAATTTTTTTTGTTTCACAATACTTTTTTATTTCAATGCTATCAGAGTCTACATAGACCTCATCAAAATTACATTTTATTATTTTATCTAATAAATATTTATAAAGTGGTTTATTTTTTATCTTCTTAAAGTTTTTATTTTTAACTCTCTCTGATTTTTTTTTAATTGGAATTATAGCTACAGTTTTCATGATACTTTTTGAATTTGTTTTTTAATAAATCTATAAAATATTTCATTTTTCTCATCAAAAAAACTTTTTTTATTGTAAAATAATAAATTATTTTTTTTCCACTTATTTTGTTCGAGAAATAGTAAATTATTAATCTTTTTTTCAATTTTTTTTTCATTATCACTTATAATAACAAAATCTTTTGTTATTTTTTTAGAAAATTGTAGGGCTTTATTGTATTTTTTATAAATTACTAAAGTTTTTTTTCCGCTAATTAAAAGTTCATAGTTTAAATTTGAGAATGATCCTACGACTAAATTTGAATTAAATGCTGTCTTGTAAGAATTTTTAAAAGGTACCAAAAAATTGTCATTTAATTTGCTAAAAAAAATTTTTTCTTTTTCAAAATAATTTAAATGTTCTTTATCATCTCTAAAACTTGAAAAAGCTACACAAAGTTTTAGATTATTTTTTTTGCAAAAATTAGAAATAGTTTTAAAGATAAATTGATCGTTTTTATGAAAGTATTTTGTATATTTATATGACTGATATGATTTCACTAACGGTCTATAATTAGAAACGAACATCACGTCATATAAAAAATTTTTTCTCTTACTTATTTTACAATTTAAATTTGCTTTTAAAGACCCGGAAATAATAAATTTACTTTTTATCAATTTGCTTAAAATTTTTTTTGATCTTTCATCGTATACAAAATAGAAATCAGCAGTATAATTTTTTAGATAATCTCTATAATAATTTTTTTTCTTATCATTAAAAAGATATCCAAATTGGTAAACCATTGAAATTTTTTTAGGAAAAAGTTTCTTAAAAATAAAAACATTATGGAGTGCGTCATTACCGATACCCAATTTCGGGTTAGATTCTTTTACTAGATTATATAAATAAAAATGTGAAATTTTAAGTTTTTTTGGATTATTGAGAAAAATATAATTTAAAATTGTTTTAAAACATATAATTAAATAAATGTCATGGTGATAATTCAAAACTTTATAATTATTAAAATTAAAAGCTAACCTTGTTTTTTCAAAAAAAATAATATCAATATCTTTATTTACAAAAAATTTCCATTTACACTTTAATATCTTTTTTAACATTATTTATTTTAATTTTTTGAAATTAAAAACCAATTCAAATCATCTTGCGGATATTTATCTATATGGTACGCAAACCCATAATCTACTAATTTTGCACTTTTAAATTTTTTCAGAAATTCACCTGCAAAATCTCTCTTAAAAAGTTTATTTTTATGACCTCTATAAGAAATCATAACTGGCTTAGGACTGTAATACTCTGCAAGAAGTATATATTTGTTTGAACTCGCAAATATCAGCTTATAGATTTTGTTAAGATCTTTAGGATTTAAATGTATTAAAACCCCTTTTACAATTACTAAGTTAAATTTTTTCTTTGGAACAAATTTTTTAATGGAAGTATTAATGACTTCTAAATTTCTAAAATTTTTTTTTAAAATTTTACATGCTTGACTATTAATTTCAACAGCCGTAAATTTTTTACTTTTTTTACTAAGTTGATTAAAAGCATGTAAATTATTTCCAATATTTGCTCCAAATTCAATAACTGAACTTATACTTGAAATCATTTTATTATTGAAAATTTTCTTAAATAAAGCGTAATTATTTTTTATCAATTTTTTTTGATTACGATTAATGTATTTGTTTCCAAAATTTCCTTTCCAAAATTTTTCTTGATTATTCATAAAAATCTTATTTTATTTTTAGCCTTTTAAGGTCGTTTTCTCTAAATGGAGTTCCAAATTGATAATTTTTTTGGGATCGATTGTTAAGTATTTTTTCGTAGAATTTTGTATTTACACCAAATCCTGGTCTTATACATTTTAAATTTTTGGAAGTAAATTTTTCACCTTTTTTAATATTTTTCACTATATATACCGATCTTCTAAATATTAAATTTTTTTTTTCTGATTGAGATTTAAAAAATTCAACTCTTCCTTCTGCTTCCCATGCTGCATTTGCTTCTATTACTAATTGTTTCATTTCATTAGTGTCTAATGAAAAGCTAGAGTCCACACTTTTAATTCTTTTATCAAATGTAAAATGTTTTTCTATCACCGTTGCGCCCTTTGCAATCGCTGCTATTGCTACACCTATTCCTTTAGTGTGATCAGATAAACCAACCTCACATTTAAATTTTTTTTTCAAAAATTCTATTGCATTAAGATTGGTATCTTTTGACTTTGCTGGATAATCACTTGTGCATTTTAGAAGTATAATTCTTTTACAGCCATTTTTTCTTGCAATATTAACTGCTTCCTCTATCTGGCCAATTGTTGCAAGACCTAATGAAATTATTAGAGGTTTTCTAGTTTTTGCTAATAATTTGATTAGTCTAATATCAGTATTTTCAAATGAGGCGACTTTATAAATAGGTAGATTAAATTGTTTCAAAAATTTAATAGCACTTGGATCAAATGGAGTTGAAAAATACTGTAGTCCTAATTTCTTTGCTTCTTTAAATATTTTTTTGTGCCAAGACCATGGGGTATGTGCTTTTTTATAGAGATTATATAAAGAGTAGCCTTTCCAAATGCTATTCTTAGAATTAACTACGAAACCTTTTTTACTTGTTTTTATTGTCATTGTATCTGCTGTATAAGTTTGTAATTTAATTGCACTTACTCCTGCATCAGCAGCTGCTCTTACAATTTTAATTGCATTATTTAATGATCCGTTATGATTGCCAGACATCTCAGCAATTATGTAAGGTTTAAATTTCTTACCTATTTGGATGATTGCCATTTTAGATTTGCTTAAATACCTTTAAATTTGTTTGGTGACAATGTATCTTTCTTCACGTCATAACCTTTTAAAAGTTTTACAGGATAAATACCCTTGATTACATTTCTTTGTTCTTCAGTTAGATTATCTAGATTAAATCCTGAGGATAACGTTTTAGAAATTTTTGCTACATCTAATAATATGTTTGTTCCTGGAGAAAATTCAAAATGTAAGTTTAAACGATTGCTTCCTTCTACAGGATTTAATCTATGAACAACATTTCCTGTGTGCATATAAACTGTTCCTTTTTTTCCAAAACATTTAACGCTCTTTATTTTCAAATCTTGAATAACTTTATGAGAATAATTTGAAGCATAATTCATTTTTTTTTGTGTCTTCGGAATAACTTCCATGCATGTTTCGTTTTCATTTATATCCTCCAATAAAACATGAATATTAAAGAGAACTGCATGATCGACATGCCAATTATCTGATGCTCTTTTCTCATTAGTTTCATTTTCAATTTTTCTTGGAACATAAGTGAAATTTAATTCTGGATAATTTCTTGCAAAAACGGGATTATCGAAATAGGAAGAAACTAAAGATAATAATCCAGTATCTAACCATAGATCATTCAATTCTTTTGTAATAGCTAAATTTTGAACATTGTAAGATGGAATGTTGCTGTCAAATTGTTTAAGTTTATTTATGGCTTGATCGTATTTTTTTTTAAAGTTTTCTATTGCGCCTAAACTAAAGTATTCAGGTATTACAACTACACCGTTGTCTACCAAATTATTTAATTTTTCTTTAAGGATATTTATTTTTACAGAGTTAAATTTAAAATAATCATGATTGGCCACTTTTTTTTCAAAATTTGATATTGTTTTGTTTTTACTTATAAAAATTTGATTATATTTAAATCGTTTTAGAATTCTCCCTGGTCTTATTAAATTTAAAAAAATTACTCTCCACAAATCGAAAGACCCTTTATGTTTGTCATCATATTTTTTTGGAGAACTATTGATATAAAAATTCCAAAATAAATTTTTTAATTTTTTAATCATATCTTTAAAATATCCTTAATATGTTTTACTACATAATTTACTTCAGTATCTTTCAAAGAAAAATACATTGGCAATGAAACCTCTTGACTATAAAAATCCGATACTATTTTAAATTCTTTTTTTTTGACCTTAAATCTTTTTTTATAATATGGTTGATTAAAAATAGGAATATAATGGACTTGCAAATTAACATTTTTTGATTTCATTTTTTTTAAAAAAAAAGACTTATCTATTTTAAATTTTTTAAAATTTATTCTCAAAGGATATATATGATAAGCATGATTAACATTTTTATTTACTTTTGGAGTATAAATATGATCTATACCACTAAATTCTTTATCATAAATTTTGGCAATTTTTATTCTTCTTTTTACAAATAAGTTTAACTTTCTTAATTGACTGTCTCCCAATGCACAATTTAAATCTGATAATCTATAATTGTAGCCAAGGTCTGTCATATCATAATGCCAATGTTTATTAATATTTTTTTTATATCCGTGTGATCTGAGAAGTTTTATTTTTTCATTAATCTTTTTATTATTTGTTAAAATTGCTCCACCTTCTCCTGAAGTGATATTTTTAACAGGATGATAGCTATGAGTTACAACATCAGCATATTTTACCGCGTATTTTTTACTTTTAAAATACGATGCTCCCATAGAATGACAATTATCGTTAATTAAGCCTAATTTATATTTTTTTTTAATTTTGTGTAATTTTTTCCAATCACATGGATGACCTGCATAATCGGTTGCAATGATTGCTTTGACTCTTCTCTTCTTTTTTTTATACAATTTTATTTTTGTCTCTAATTTATTTATATCTATATTGTATGTATCTTTATCGATATCTACAAAAACTGGTGTAGCATTTGAATAAATTATACAATTACTTGTAGCTAAGAAAGAATTTGGTGTAGTAAAAATATAGTCTCCTTTTTTGAAATCTAATGTTCTGGCTGCTAGATGTAATGCAGCTGTCCCATTTGAAACAACTGAACAAAATTTAGCTCCAAAATAGTTTTTTAAAGAATTTTCAAATTTTTTAACTTCTGGTCCTTGTGTTAAAAAATTACTTTTCAAAACTTTTAGTACTTGAGATATATCTCTTTTATCTAAAAATTGTTTTCCGTAGTTGATCATTATTCTATTTAGAATGATTTTTAATTATTTTTTGTAATTCTAAAATTGATAAAAATTTCATGTTTGATTTACTATTATAAGAAAACTCATCTCTGCAAAACTTTCCTCCTTTTTTTTTTCTTAATATAACTTTTTTTATTCCAGTTAAGAAAAATTGAATTAGGCACAATCACAAAATGTTTTGAATATTCTATAGTATTTAATGAATCACTTGCGGAGATCATTTCTTCGTGAAGTTTTTCACCAGGTCTTATTCCAACATATTTAAATTTTGCTTTTGGTGAAATTGCCTTAGCTAAATCAATAATTTTATATGATGGTATTTTTGGAACAAATATTTCACCTCCCCACATTTGTTTTAGACAAAAAATTACAAAGTTTACTCCTTTATCCAATGTTATGTTGAATCTAGTCATATTCTTATCAGTTATTGGTAAAATTCCTTTTTTTGCCTCTTTTATAAAAAAAGGTATGACTGAACCCCTGCTTGCCATAACATTTCCATACCTCACAACTGAAAATTTTATATCTTTTTTTCCAACATAATTATTAGCTGCGATAAAAAGTTTATCTGAAGTAAGCTTAGTAGCTCCATATAGATTGATTGGAGAAGATGCCTTATCTGTACTCAAAGCGATTACTTTTTTTACATTTGCCTCTAATGATGCATCAATAATATTTTGTGCACCTATAATATTTGTTTTTACTGCTTCAAACGGATTGTATTCTGCTATTGGTACATGCTTAAGTGCAGCAGCATGAACTAATATGTCTACATTTCTCATCGCAAGTTTTAATCTTGGTAGATCTCTTACGTCTCCGATAAAGTATCTTATTTCAGTTTTTTTGTTTCCTGGAAAAATTCTTTGCATTTCGTGCTGCTTCAATTCATCACGACTATAAATAATAATTTTTTTTGGCTTGTGATTATTTATTAAAACTTCAACAAATTTTTTTCCAAATGACCCAGTTCCACCAGTAATAAGAATTGTTTTTTTATTAATCATTTTTTTCCAACGTATATATAATGAAATGTTCCAGAACTATTATCTTTAAAATTAAGCAAAGAATCGTAATATCCCATTAATACTTTTTTAAATGAAAACATATTAAAAAGATCTTCAATTTCTTTTTTATTTTTAAAATTAATATAAGTTGTATCAGCAATTTTACCTTTAAATTTAAATTTTATTTTTCGCAGACTTGAA
>MDTB01233468.1_pt1 | contig 16787 bp, 13 predicted proteins | sample 811161 | NCBI WGS metagenome assembly MDTB01 (sample SAMN05326650, study PRJNA326480) | marine metagenome | isolation source: seawater | place: Mediterranean Sea | collected 2009
CATTCCCTGATCCTTCATGTACTGAAGTAACTGTGCGGACGACTCTAACATGTCGCTTGATAGATTAGAATTGTATTTTAATAGCGCTTCTGACATTGTATAACGCTCAAATGGTTGTCCAAGATCTACTGTGTCATCTTGATACGTAAGCGTTGTGGTACCAAGAAGATGCTCTGCGAGTAATCTAAATAATGTTTCCGTCATATCCATCAATGTCTCATATTGGGTATATGCTTGATAAAACTCTAAAGACGTAAACTCTGGATTATGCTTTGTAGATAACCCTTCATTTCGAAAACAGCGATTGATTTCAAATACCCGATCAAAACCACCAATGACCAGACGTTTTAAAAATAATTCTGGCGCTATCCGTAAGAATAAATCTAAATGAAGTGACTGATGATGCGTGACAAATGGCTTCGCTGTAGCCCCACCACAAATGTCATGTAACATGGGTGTCTCAACCTCCATGTACCCTTTTTCATTAAAAAATTGACGCATGTATGCAATTAAACTTGCACGTAATTGAAACACCTTACGTGACTCCTCATTCACTAAGATATCCAAATAACGCTGGCGGTATTTAATTTCATGATCTACTAAACCATGAAATTTATCCGGCAACGCATACAAACACTTACTCAATAAAGAAACTGATTGAGCCTCTATGGTTAGCTCGCCCCGTTTTGTAATGAACAAGGTGCCCTTGACAGAAATAATGTCACCAAGGTCCCAATGTTTAAATTCATCATACACACTTTCTGAGACCATCTCTTCACGTATATAAATTTGAATACGTCCCGTACCATCTTGAATATGAGTAAAACTTGCTTTTCCCATCACTCGACGCGTCATGATACGACCTGATAAATGGACTGCATCTTTAGGAAGTGTTGATTGATCATCATACGTTGCATGCAATGTGCCAGCAAAATGAGTGGGTAATTCAGCTAAAGGATAAGCACATCCCTTCTCACGCCACTCAGCTAATTTTTGCTTTCGTACTAAATGTTGATCCCGATGGTCATTTTCACTCATGTTGACTCCTCACTTTGTTTTAAGTATGCAATAATAAACGGCTCTAAGTCACCATCTAAAACTGCCTGTGTATGTGTTTTTTCAATGCCTGTACGCAAATCTTTTATTCTGGAGGCATCCAATACATATGAACGTATCTGACTACCCCAACTGATGTCCATCTTCGTAGCCTCTAACGCTTCTTTTGAGGCCATTTTCTCCTGCATTGCTGCTTGATGTAACTTAGCTTTGAGCTGTGACATGGCTTGCGCTTTATTTTTATGCTGGGATCGATCATTTTGACATTGTGCCACGATGCCTGTAGGAACGTGGGTGATTCGTACTGCTGAATCCGTTGTATTGACATGCTGTCCACCAGCACCACTGGAGCGATACGTATCGATTCTTAAATCACTTGGATCAATATCAATGGTAATGTCATCAACAATTTCAGGAGACACAAAAACAGAAGCAAAAGAAGTATGTCTTCGATTACCACTGTCAAAAGGTGATTTTCTGACGAGTCGATGCACACCAAGCTCTGAACGTAACCAACCATACGCATATGGCCCGATCACTTTAATTGTTGCTCCTTTAATGCCTGCGACCTCACCTGGAGAATGATCAATTACTTCGTGTTTAAATCCTTTATTCTCTATAAATCTTAAATACATGCGATACAACATATCTGCCCAATCCTGGGCTTCTGTTCCGCCAGATCCTGACTGAATTTCAAGATATGCGTTTAATGGATCCTCTTTGAGAGAGAACATTTGAGTAAACTCTAACTTTTCTAATAGTTTTTCTGCCTCATCCAGCTGGGCATGTAATTCATTTGACATCTCAACATCATCTTCGCTAACGGCAAGCTCAATTAAATCGTCCAAACCACTTAAAGAATCGATTAATGTTTTTATGGGGTCAATGAGTTGATGGATTTTATTTTGATCCTGTTGGATACGCTTCATTAAATCCAAGTCTTTCCAATTGGATTCATCATTTAGTGACTGGGTGAGTGCGTCGAGCTGTTTTAGTCGTTGTTCATAGTCAAAGACACCTCCGAATGTCATCTAATCGTTGACATAAGTTGGTGTATTGTTCGTTTAAGCTTGTCTTTTCAATCATCGGCGTCTATAAGAAATTGGGTCGTGAGCGACTCGAACGCTCGACCAGCGGGTTAAAAGCCCGATGCTCTACCAACTGAGCTAACGACCCATGAAGCATTTATAATACGAAAAAACAATAAAAAGCGCAATAGCTTTTATTAACTTGGATCAATCCAGTTTTGATATTGTACTTTTGCAAGCTGAGCAACCGATGATGTTGGGTATTTATTTAACAATCGATGATAGGTTTGCGACGCTTTTTCTTGGCGTCCGGTTTGCCAATAAATGGTCACGAGACGTAATAGAGCATCTGGAATCAGACGATTACTGGACGTATTTGCAACCTCATTAAACATAGGCTCAGCCTTCAAAAGCTCTCCTTGTAATAAGTACACATCACCAAGATAATACAATGCTTCATATCGGTTTGCACCGGTTTTGTGTTCCTTTAGATAGCGCTCTAGGGCTTGTTGAGCGCGCTTAATTTCTTGGTTTTTAATCATTTTTCGAATGTTCACCAATGCCTGATCGACATCCACTGACTGTAATGTCACTTTACCACTCGCCTTTGAACGTCGCTCCATGGTCGCTTGTAAATTAATCATACGTTGTTCTAAATCATTGATACGATCCGAGTCAGATGATTCCATGATGTATTTTAATTGATTTTCTAATTTGACAACACGCGCTTCAAGTGCCTCAATAATGGCATCTGGCTCATCGTAATATGCAAAACATTGCGTGGAAATCAAGAACGCGAGTAGCTGATAGAAATATTTTGACATGTTTGACATTCCTTAATGGTTAATTGATTGGGTTTTAACCCTTGAATACGTGCTAATTGAGCTAGTTTAAGTGCTCTTGTATGCCAAAGAGCATCGTCTAACTCAGCAAGTTGATAGTCATGATAAGGCTGGTAAATTGTAAAAAAACTTTTGGGATGGGTGTCAATGACTACCTGTAAATCTTTCTTACCTTGCTCTGAAGGCACATGCTGATTTTGCTCGTAATTAATAACCACCTGTTGTTCACCAGAATCAAATTCAGAAACACTACAGCCGGCTAACAATATGTATACTACCCATAACATCAATTTCATCATATAGAATTGCTTATTTACTAGCAAGCACCCTCTTCGTTTTTATGTATGATAAACATCGTCACATGGATTCCAAGCGACAATCAACATCATTTAAATTAGTAGTCTCAACCGTCTCTTATGCATTTATGCGGTGTTTCTTACGTAGATGTCGAAACACCTTCCATGGATCTTTTCGCCAATAATATTGCTCTGGATGAGATTGAATAGCCTTAGTTAATGCCTCAACATAGCGGGTTGCGATAGCGTCGTAATGGACTTTCTCCCCCGGAGGTACAAGTTCGGTCACCTGAATGACATAACCTAAACCGTGTCGTTTTGCCCATAAAAAATAAACACCCGACAGACTTCGACCAGCTAAGCGAAATCCTCCTGAAGGAAAATCCACTTGATGTCCAAACATGTCTCTTTTTAAACCATGCCCACTATCACATACCAACCCTAATGCACCACCTTTCATCCAGGCCTTCACAAGTCCTAACGTTTGGGTGGAAGCCTCCCACATATGTACCATTGGATGTTTACGTAATTGAGTATATGTTTTTGAGCGTCTGCCTTGACCTTTGTACACACAATGTAACTTTACACCATGAGATGCGATAAACGGTGCACCCACTTCCCAATTTCCAATATGAGCAGTTAAAAACACAGGATTTTTTTGTTGAATCATTTGATAGAATAATGGATCGGCTTTTACCCATTTTTTTAGGCGACTACCCCAATACGGCCACAGTGCCATTTCGAGCATCAAACCACCCATGTGTTTTTTTAGGCGATGGATTGAGTCTTTGTCACACTGCAGTAAATCCAAATATGCCTTACAAATCTGGACACGGGAAGGACTCATCATAAAAACTATACCACCGATAAAACGGCTAAGGAGTAAGTGAAACCTGCGTGGTAAAAACACAAGCAACATACCAACGCATTGTATCAATCGGACTGTCATTAGTTCACTGGCATTGAAAGCCAAGTCGCACTGATAGGTTTAGACCATCGTGAATGTCCATTAGAGTCCAACAGCATCACCTTACCATCAGATGCGACCAATGGACCGATGGGCGTTGCTGTAAATGCTTTTAAATTATTATTATTTAATAATGTGACCTGTTTTTTTGTTGCTAAATCAAAACGAATAAGTGATTTGGCATCATTATGGTCATAAATGTAATAAATGGATTGATCCACCATCTGAGGATACAAGATTTTACCATCGGAATGGAGAATACGATTTTTTGAACCCTCGGCATTAATCATATAAAGGTCTGTATTATCACCATTGACAGAAACATACATGACCCCCTCTTTTGTCCCAAAAGGCATTAAATCAATGTCATTACCAAATGTGAGTTGATTTTTTCGTCTGTATCGCCATGACATAAGTTTTGGCTCACCATGGGTAAACTGAGTAAAATATAGTTCTCTATCCTTATTAGACCAACTTGGACTGCTCAGGGGTTGTTCACTCTCTAAAAGTAGGCGGTGTTCATCATTAATTCGATCATACACTTTGAGCTCATAATGATTCTGATCTTTGGTGATGTATGCTATTTTTCTTGAGTTACTTGACCATGTAGCCCCAATAACAGGTACATGCGCATTAAATAGTTGATCGAATCGATTACAATGTACATCAGACTCATACACTATGGTGGGGTGACTTGGAAAGATGATCGCTAGTCGATTTGAGAATTCTCCTGTCCGACCAGTCAGTCGATTCATAATGGCATCAGAACAACGATGTGCTGCCCAAAGCATTTCACCAGATCGAAAACCATAACGACGGTCCAACTTGATCTCACCATTATGGGTGAGCTCACAGGATAAACGAGAACTACCAGACTCATCTTTGATAATGCCTAAGTGTATAATACCACGTTCAAATGCAACGCTGGTAACACTTAAATCTTTCTCGATGATTTGATGCGCACGATTTGTAAGATAACTTTGGTTCAAATCAAACGTCGGCATGGCATGAATCGTAGAACACGCCATAAAGAATATCAACCATAAATACTTCATGTTTTTTAGTATAACGATTCTGTCATTGAATGCCAATGCGATCAATATCATACGTCATTGTCAATGGTGCATGATCTGAAAATATCGGAGCAGGATCAATACGTGTATCTTTTAATCCCATCTTTACAGCTGCATTAATGATATGATAATCAATGCGCCAACCAACGTTGTTTGCCCGCGCATTTGCCCGATACGTCCACCATGTATAGTGATCTGGTTCGTCATTTACTAGACGAAAAGCATCGAACCAACCATTCGAAAATAATTGTGTAAGCCACTCACGCTCCTGAGGTAAAAAGCCTGAATTTTTTTGGTTTGATTTCCAGTTTTTCAAATCAATATTTTGATGCGCAATATTCCAATCACCAACAATGATGGTGGGTGTAGATAATTTGGTGCTCATCCACTGATGCAGTTCATCCATCAGCGTGTATTTGATGGCTTGACGTACATCCCCCTGCGTCCCAGAGGGTAAATATAACGAATACACTTCAATCCCTAAAACCTTGACTCCAATCAACCGTCCCTCTTTCAACCATACACCCTCTAATGGTTGAATCACCTCATCAACATCTAAACGTGTATAGATTGCAACACCACTGTAGCCTGCTTTTTCAGCAGACAAAATATACCGGGTATAGCCAACTAATTTAAATACCTCATCTTGTAACTGTTCATCGTATGCCTTAATTTCTTGAATGCACAAAACATCTACGTTTTGTTTTAAAAACCATTCAAAAAAACCTTTTCGTGCTGCAGATCGTATACCATTTGCATTAAACGTCATCACCCTCAAAATACATTCCTCTCGTATGATTCAATACTACCAAAACCTTAAATAAACAACAATCTATGCAAAAAAACATAAAAGTAAGTGCATTAGAACACCTTTCATGATAAGGTCATCTATTTTAAGGCAAATCCATGGCAAACAATCAATACATTGACCGAAATTGGATAGAAAAAGTATGCGAACAACTCGGTGAGACATTTCACAATATTTCACAACTTTTTTCAAGAAGATATAATGAAGCACCTTCAAGTGAACTCAACGATCGTGTCAACTTAACTGATGATTCCATCGTTCCTAATTTTGTGATTGAAGACTCTGACCCTGAAGAGGAAGTTGTCCTTAGCCCCTTAAGTGAACATAGTTCGTTTACCGCAGTCACACAAGCTAAAGCGTATTGCCAAGACGATACGTACGATGCTGATAGTAGGTCACATCAAGGGACGAATGATCAAAAACACGCATCTGGACCCTTTGAAGAGCAATTATTACCCCAAAAAAAACAAAAATGTGAAGTGCTCAATCCATTTCCTTTAAATGGTCGAAAATTTGGAAACTCATTGGAAGACATATTTCAAAAAAGACAATATGTTACCCCTCACCTCGAATTAACAAAAAAGCAAATAGAGGATTTCCAAAGGCGGTTATCCATTATTCAAATACTAGTGGATTTATTCACAAAAAATAATATTTTAGAAATACTCAGAAAAGACCGGCATGAAATGAATTTCCACAAGGTATTTCGTGTTTTCTTCTTCGATTTATTAAAATGCATTGGTAGTGAAAAAGAAGAATTTCAAAAGTACATTAATGAAGAAGTGGACGCACAATTTACAGATGAAATGCATACGATCATTAACGAATTGGATGAATCCATTGAGATCATAAAATCTAACCCTGAATTGATTTTCTGTGAATACCCAGAAGAAGCATTGAAAGATTGCATGCAAAACCTCAACACTAATTCATTTGAGGATGTCTTATCAGTATTCAAACAAGATAAATTTGACATGATGTATAACTTTTATCAACAAGTTGGCATTTTATTTAAAGTAAAGTTTTGTATTGAAATACAACAAGGGCAAACAACGATTGCAACTTTAAATTATGGCGAACAACAACACCCAATCATCACGCTACCTATTGTGTATACCACAGGTCACTTTTCAATCCACTCAAACATGTTTTTCACACCAAGAGATGGTAATTGTTTCTTCCACTTGATTGCTCAATACCTCATTGGAATGACAGAATATATGGACAATCCCGTTAAAGAAATTACATCCCCTATTTGTTGCACAACATCAGATTCAACCACAACATCGGATGACACAGACAACGATCATCATAGTTTACAAAGCGTATCACTTTTTAATACTCCAACCATCCCGGAGTTATTTATGCCACTGCATTTAAAAGCTAAAGAAATAAACCAAAAGATTTACATTCATCACGTGAACCAAGAGGCAGGACATACTTTCCTTAAATTCACACTTGGATCAAATGATACAACAAACATTAAAGACATTGTTTATTATGACGAGACCTTCTTTTTCTCAGAACATTTAACATGGGATGTAATTGATAATCCAGAAGATTTACTTCCTGCATCAACCATTAAAAATAGCGCTTGACATCATTTTAAAACTCAGTCAATATTCCTCCTAACGCTAGGAGGGATGATGCAATCCGTAGCCCCACATCAGACATTAAAACAAAACTACGTCATGTTACTGCTTTTACTTCTTCCTTGGGCAACGATGTTTGCTGCCTGCCTTGACTTATACCTACCTGCCATTCCAAAATTAGCAACCATCTTTCAAGTTCCTGTAGAACAAATGTTACATACGCAGTCATTTTTTGTTCTCACGTTGGGACTGAGCATGCTCATCGTTGGACCATTAACCGATATTTTTGGTCAAAAGAAAATCGTCATCGCATCATTATGTGTATTAATCATCGGCCATATCAATGCTCTTTTTGCAGAAAACTATCTTACGTTATTATATGCTCGAATCATCGAAGCATTAGGATGCTCAGGGATTTTATTAATTGCATACGCGTATGCGCGACAAACATATAACGATCCAAATAAAACAACCGGGATCATTGGCACTCTCAATGCATCCATTGGACTTTGCTGGATCACATTACCTGCTACTGGGACGTTCTTGATTGCACATTATGAATGGCAGTCCATATTTGCAATCTTAACCGTTGCATCACTTGTAAGTTTGTTGTTTACATTACACTATTTCAGCCAATTCAACGACGACAACATCACACATGATCAATTTAACATCCATTCCCTGAAAACATTCTTTCGTCATCCTAACACCTATTTTTATGGATTAGGGTGTGCTGTTACTCAATCCACGTGTTTTATATTTACCTCTCAAGCACCAACAATTCTTCTTGATCATCTGCATGTTTCCTTAACGCATTTTAGTATTGATTTTGCTGTTGTTGCCCTTTGTTTCTCATTTACAAATTTATATTGTTCGCAAATGTTACAACACCTTACTGTTCGTGAAGTCGTCATGTGGAGTAACTCCCTTATTTTTATTGGTGGATTGATCATGTTGCTCTGTTATGAGGCATTTGGTATTACTCATGCTGGATTTCTTATTCCAATGATTGTCATTATCATGGGTGCAGGTTTGATGTGTAGCAGTGCTTTGTGGGGAGCCATACGAGAATTTAAAACCAATACAGCAACGATCCTTGCAATCTTAGGCGCAGTAAGATTTTCTTTTTCGGCTCTCACTGGTTTTTGCTCCTCAATCATTGGTTTATCCATTTCAAGCGTTGGTATCATCACCACAGTGCTTGCTAGTTTAATGATTTTAAGCGATCTTTATTATAAGAAAAAAATTACTCAATAACTGCTGAGATTAAAAATCTAGTAAAGAGGTTGCTTCACTGTGTTGCAATGTTTCTAACAATAACTTCCCACACATCGAATGACCATCAACATAGGATAGCTCATCTAATTTTGACCACGCATGAGTGGCTCTTTTTACTGTAGTAACATCCAATGATCGAACCATTTGACTCCATTCATTTACCCTTTGATTGAGAGCATCTTTTGAATCTTCAACGTCTGATATTAAACCATAATGGCATGCTTTTGTAGCATCCAAGGCTTTTGCTGTCAGCATCATTTTCCAAGCATGCTTGTGCGGCATTGATCGCTTTAAAACAGACATCACTAGAAAAGGCCATATGCCACGCTCTACTTCTGGTAATTTAAAACGTACTGATTCTAAAGCCATGACGCTGTGTGCAAAGCCGATTAAAATATGTGCACCAGCAAAAACGTCTTCCTCGATCATTATATTCATCATCAGCTGATTCTTTTCTAAAGCCGCCACTAAATCCAATAAGGCATGTGTTATCTCCGATGGCCGCTCTTTCATCTCTGAAAGATCTGCACCTGCACTGAAAGCAGGACCATTGGCTGTGATCAAAATTCCTTTTGATGTATTTATGGCATTAATGGTATTAAGCAACGCTGTGAGTGATTTCATCATAGCGATGTTTAAAGCATTACGTTTTTTAGGACGATTGAGAGCAATATGATGTATGCCATCGTTTTCATGATGGCATATCAGGTCTTGTGGCATTAACTTGCAGTTTCAGCTGGCTTTTGAAATTTTGCGTATTTATCAATTTGCTTAATCGCAATCATCCGAAGGAAAATTAACGTACATTGATGCACCACAAGAGAAAATAGTATGTAGATGCCCATTAATATAAATGAGGATTTACTAAGTAATAAATGAACAACACCCATAAAAATAGAACAACCGATATAATAGTAAAAGAAAGTTGGTATCTTTTTTAAATCATATGTTTTAGTCCATAGGTCCTTCATGACAAACGGAACCACAAAGGGTGAAATTACTGGTATTGACATTAAAAAAATTGAAAAAACTGGTGAAAAAAGAGTTGGTTTTTGGCAAATATTGGCATTTCGTATAGTTCTAAACAATAACATCAAAGTCAGAACATTTAAGATGACAAGACCAACAAAAAGCAGTATTCCGATGAAGTAGCTAAGACTTAATAAAAGAGATAAGAATGTACTTTTAGTAGTGGCATGAGGAAAAAGAACCGAAAAAAACGTTAAAAAAACAGCAAAAAATGTTACTAATGGAAGATAAGGTACAAAGATTGCAGTTCTCTTCATAAACTTGATCTTGTCAGGACCAGCATTCAGTGTTTTTATGTGCCAATGTAAGACACAAAACCAAGCTGAGGAGATAAAAATGATTATTGCGGACCAACCTATTAATAAACCAGTCTTTTCTGGAGACATCATTAAAAAGGATGCAATCAAACCCCCTAAGGATGTCTTCAAAGGCACTCCTTTGTTTTTAATGAAATACATTGAGGCTAATACTACAGAATATATAATTGCTGCAAAGCCTAGAGCAATCACAAAAACCCATATCGCTCCACGAGAGGGGAACATCAGTGGTAACGCAAATGATAACCAACCTAGAACGGCTACCGATAGGACAACTTTTAAATGAACATCCTTCTTTCTTGGGTATATTAATTTGCAAACCGCATAATACACTGATGCAACTAAACCGAGAAAAATTAAAAGAAACAAATGATTAAGCATTATTAGGACCTACAATTACAATATTAGTATTAAACTATCTAAAACCAAGGACCGAGTCAAATTAAACGGATTTTTTTCTTACAGGGTATGTATCAGATTGCTTAAAGACAATTTCTTTCATTAAAATCACAACCCACTGGAATAAAATAAAGTTGCTAATTATCCAACACCATGGCAACCATTGTTGAAAGAGATCATTGGTTGCAAATAACATACAACACTCCAGCAAAAATGTTAGGCCATTGAATATAAAAAATGCCATTAAATGGTATGAGGTACTCGCTTGGTGCTTTACCTGAAACATGAGTTCTCGAATAATGAGAGGTACTGCAAAAAAATGAACGTAGGGAGTTATTGCAAAAATCGATGCGGTGATTGGAACAAATTGTGTGGATTTTTTCATGGTGGTGGCGTTTTTGTAGGTCACATATACCAACACAACATACAGTATTGATCCAAGAAAAGAATATAAACCACACACTAACCCCAGTATTGGAACTAAGTGATCACTTACCAAGAGGTCCTGGCGAGTCAAATGATGCTCCATCATAGGAATAAACATCAATAATAAACTGTAGATTGAAATCATCGGTGTCCAATTGACCGCTATTGAAACTTTTTTCAAAAAAACCGCTTTTTTTGAGGTTTTGATTTCAAGGTGAACATATTGATACACAATATATAAACACACAACACCTAACAATAAGAAAATATTAAATTGCGCGATTTGCTGACCAAGTGTACTAAAAAGTAATCCGATGTAAATGATATCACTGGATTTAAATGACATCATCATGGTTTGTAAGAGCATCAAAACACCAACATACCCTACTGTTAAAAAAAGACCATCTATGATTTTTAGTGCTTTATCGTGGAACATACCCTACCCCCATATTCGTCATTCATGACATACTCTTTCATCACTGAGTGCTTTGACTGGTTCTACAGTAGCCATTAAATCAGTGACATCAATGACCTGATGCAATCGTACATTGAGTGTCTTTAGAACACCCTGACACGGCGATTTGATTTCGTGATGCATTTTCATCGCTTCAATGGTAAATAAATGCTGTCCTTTCTGAACAGTGTCGTTTTCATTGATAACAATATTAACAATGACACCCGGAATGACTGAAAATACTGTGGATTGAGACTCATTTGTAGAAAGGACCGGCACATCATCAAATGTAATTTTTTGACACTGATGTGAATCATGTCCAAGCTTAAAAAATACCTGGTTATCCTCTAGGCAATAATGGACTCGACATACTTCACCATTAATCGAGAACTGAATAGACTTTGGTTGTATGTCCATAATGGAAATGTTTCCTAGGCCCTCTATCTGAATGTGTCCCTCTCCTTTCACTTGATAGTACACTGAATGGGATTGATTAGAATCTTTCAATCGAATGATGGACCATCGTTGACCTCGATTAGTCCATCCCATCAATGCATAGGGGGACTGTTTCAATGAAGTGATAATGAATATGAGTGCACCGATCAGTGTTGGTGAGTGGTATTCATTTTCCCTTTCCACCCAATTCGAAAATGTTTTAATGTGGTAATCATTCTCAATGAATTGTTGATGCATGACTAAACGACCAATCCAAGATAAATTGGTCATGATGCCTGCAATAAAACTTTCAGAAACAATTAACCCTAGAGTATTAATCGCCGAGTGGTAGTCCTCTGAGTGTACAATGATCTTACCAAGCATTGGATCCACTGTGGTTGTTACTTGGCTACCTGATTGAATACTCCAATGGAATTGAGCATTTGGATGGTGTGAAAACTGTAAAGACCGAATTAATCCAACACTCGGTAATCCTTGATGGTATGGGTTTTCTGCATATACCCTTGCTTGCACTGCATGACCATTTGCTTGAATAGCTGCTTGTTGGAGTGTTAAAGGTGCGCCAGAGGCAACCTTTAACTGCCATGCTACAAGGTCAATGCCTGTAATTGCTTCAGTCACACCGTGTTCTACTTGTAATCTTGGATTGCCTTCAATGAGCCAAAATGCTTTTTGTATTGGATCAACCAAAAATTCAAATGTCCCTAGTGAATCGTATTTCAATGCTTTGGCCAAAGATAATGCAGCAGTATATATGCTCTCCATCAAATGAGAATCAATGCCCAATGCTGGAGCCTGCTCAATGACTTTTTGGTTTCGGCGTTGTACCGTACAATCACGGTTTAAAACATGAATAATATGACCATGTTGATCACCAAGAACTTGTACTTCAATATGCCTTACGTTTTCTTTATACGACTCAAAAATAATTGATTCATCATCAAATATTTGTTTGGCTTCTTTTAAAACAAATGCATGATCTTTTTCAAAGGTGTCCTTTGTTAAAACCGGACACATGGCACGCCCACCGCCGCCTGCTCGCGCTTTAATCATTAATGGAAAATCATCGGATGTCAGTTGCTCTTTTGTCTTATCAATTGTAAGGATAGGAACACCGAGTGACTTTGCCAGTTGAGTAGTCGACGCTTTGCACGATAACGTCTGAATGGCTTTTAAATTCGGACCCACCCATATCACACCCAACTCGATCACTTTTGCTGCAAAATCAGGATTCTCTGAAAGAAAGCCATAGCCGGGATGAATCGCATCAACACCATGTTGTTTCACTATTCTTAAAATTGCTTGTTGATCGGTATAACTTCCGACCTCATGCAGGACATCAAAAGCTTTCACATGAGTGCTAGTGGTATCATCAGGTGTAAAAATACCAATAGTTTGTATTCCTAAGCGACGAGCAGTTGTCATTACTCTTAATGCAACCTCACCACGATTAATAATGAGTAAACGTCTTATGGCGTTCAAAATCTAAATACCCCATAGTTCTTTTGGCCAACGATTGGCTGTGCATAGACAATGTCACAACATATTCCTAATACTGTTCGGGAATCTCTTGGATCAATGATACCATCATCAGCGCATAATCTAGACATAGTTATGGCATCTGAATCCTCTCGAGCAGCCTCTTCAATTGCTTGTAAGTATGCCGCGTGTTCTTTTACATCTAATGGTTTATTCAATTTTCTTGCTTTAGCCTCTTTCAATAAGCCCAAGACCCCTGCGATTTGCTTTTCACCCATGACACCTACCCGAGCATTTGGCCAAGAAAAAATAAAGCGATTATTAAATGCTTTGCCAGACATCGCATAATTTCCAGCACCATATGACGCACCAAAAATTAAACTAATATGTGGTACAGATGAATTTGAAATCACATTGATCAATTGTGCACCGTATTTAATGATACCTGACTGCTCATATGACTCACCGACCATAAAGCCTGTAGTGTTATGTAAAAAAATGATCGGACAGGCATTTTGATTACATAATTGTACAAAATGCGCTGCTTTCATTGCAGCCTCTGGGAGTATGACACCTTGGTTTGCGATATACCCCACTTTGTGTCCAAAAATAGTACCAAAACCACATTCCATTTGAATGCCATAATCAGGCTTAAAACGCACCTCAGATTCATCATCAATCAATCGTACGATTAATTCTCTAACATCTACTGGCATTTTATGCTCAGGATGCTGCCACCCCATTAAATCCTCTAATGCGTAAACTGGTTTTTGATAACTTAAAACCGATGATTCACTTCGTTGGAATGTGTTGACAATTTTTTTACATTGCATGATTGCGTCCACTTCATCATGGCAAAGATAATCACCTAATCCAGATGTTTTACAGTGCATGTTGGCACCACCCAATGATTCACCGTCAACAATTTGTCCTGTGGCCATTTTCAAAAGTGGTGGACCTGCTAAATAAACCTGTGCATGGTCTTTTACCATAATGGTGTAATCAGAAAGTGCTGGTTGATATGCCCCACCGGCTGTGGCTGAGCCAAACACAATGCTAATTGTTGGAATGCCATTTGCTGATAACTGGGTTAGATCATAAAATTCCTTTCCTGTTGAACCAAAATGAGGCATTTGAATATTTTTACTAGAATGATTACTCGCTTTTTGACGCAAATCAAACCCTGCAGATTGAACAAGACTTATGTATGGCAAATGATTTTCTTTTGATATTTCAAGTGCTCGAGCCCATTTCTCATACACATAGGATGTCAATGCACCCCCTAATATGGATGGGTCATTCGCAAATAGAACCACCCAGCATCCTGATACTTTACCTAAACCACATATTGCACCACATGGACGAGCTCCATCACCTGCAATTGGCATAATCTCTAAAAATGGACTCTCTTGATCGATTAACAAATAAATTCTAGACCAAACACTTAAATTATTTCTCGATTGAGTGATAATCGGTTTTAATGATTCTGATTGATGTTCATAGAGGTCATGTACTCGATTCAAGCACTTTTCCATGAACTTTTTCTGAGTACCAAATTGTTTGGAATGAAGATCAATGGATGTTTTAAAAGTGGTCATGGATTCAAATTAAGCTAATTTCATTTTTTTTACAATTATTTTCGGATGTTAATATTTCCTTAAGTTTGTTCTGGCACTATACCATTAAACAAGAATAAAACTCAGCATAACTGGGGTTGGTTGTTCTTGGGGCACAACAAGAAAAACGTAAAAAACAGCCAATCCACCCTTATTAAAAATATCCATTATAATTTTATATTTAAGATTTATTTAAGTTTTATATGTCATAGTATTCTTACAACAATAAAATTCAGCATTACTGGGATTGATTGCTCTTGGGGCACAAGAAAAAATAACAATCAATCCCACCCTTTTTAAAATCTTTTTGAAGTATGGCACATTTAAATTCATAATGTCGAATTTTTTATTTTTAAATCCAAAAATGTATTATAATTAAAGGGTTAGTAGAGCAATGGATATGCAAGAACAGCCAAAATCATCAGCTGAGACAATCTCATCTCAGTTAAACATCAATAGAGCGAGTGAATATAATTCATTAAAAAATGAATTATCAGCGTCAACAGACTTTACTAAGGCAAAAGAATATTATAAAACTGCCAAATCCATCCTTGACCAAAATAAAAAGCTTCTAGAAAAAGATTTCATTGATCAATTTAGACGCATCAGCGAAATGAATCTATCACAAGGGGATGAAAATATCCAACAAGAAAAACTTGATTATATTAAACGTGATATACAACATTACTACGGTAATGACATTCCTGATAGTTTACAGCTCATAATAGCAACACAATCACCCAATGAAATACAAAGTACAATCAATCGCATTCCTCCAACTCAAATGGAGGCCCTCAATAAAGAACAACAAACCCGAGACAACATTGTATTAGAAGAAAATGCGTTAAACAATCTATTAGAACAAAAAGAAAAAATCCCACATAACGACGACGAAGAAATCGATAAAACCACCAAAGTAAGCTTATCAGCACTACTCGCTGCAATATTAATTGTAATTCTTTTATTAGTCCCCATTGTTGGTGAAATTCTTATCCTCACTGGTATTGTCATGTGTTGTAGTTATGGAATTTTTTCAGCATTTAGAAAATCAGATCAAGAAAGTAATAATAAAACACCTCTTTTAAAACAAGCATATCGAATGTCCATAGCAGCCTGTGTTATGGAGGTCATGTTAATCACCGTCGAAAGCATGTTACCCTTAGTGGCAAAATTAGCAGCATTAGGTCTAATTGGAGGAACATGTCTCATCAGCCTTGCACTGGTAGTCAAGGTTGTTATTGATGAACAAACAGCAAAGAAGGAAGTATTAGAAAATATAGAAAAAATCCAACAAATGAGTGATCAGGATTATGTTTTCGAAGAGGACGATAGACCGAACATCAAAAACCGTACTATTGCTCACCTTAAAATCAATGATTTGAAAGTAGATGAATCACTTAAAATTAAATTAAGAGCCGCATTAAAGCAATTTTCTGAAACAAAATACTCTAATCACAATAAATACTGGAAGACCTTCATAAGCGATCTTCTAAAAACAAATGATAATGTGTCACCTCAAGAAATCGAAATAATTGATAAAGCCATTGAAAATATGGAACAGGAGATGTCTGAACAACAATATAATTCAAAGGATTTAATACTATCCGTTGGATTAGATCTTTTAATTTCGGTACTCATTGTTACATTTCATCTTATTTTACCTTTCACACC
>MDTB01205868.1_pt1 | contig 16784 bp, 18 predicted proteins | sample 811161 | NCBI WGS metagenome assembly MDTB01 (sample SAMN05326650, study PRJNA326480) | marine metagenome | isolation source: seawater | place: Mediterranean Sea | collected 2009
ATACCTAAACGAATATTTTTCAGAAATGACTGAAATTGCCATTAATTGTGGTGGAACCATAGATAAATATATTGGTGATGCGATGATGGTATTTTTTGGTGATCCTGAAACCAAAGGAGAAAGGGATGACGCAAGGGCTTGCGTTGAAATGTCTTTACAAATGCAGGACAGGATGAAGTTTTTAAAAACCAAATGGGAGAGGGAGGGGTTTGCAAACCCGTTTCAAATTCGGATGGGTATCAACACAGGTTACTGTAATGTAGGAAACTTTGGCAGCAATCAGCGGCTAACATACACCATTATCGGAGCAGAAGTTAACCTAGCGCAGCGACTTGAATCATCAGCGGAAGCTAACGGCATCTTAATAAGTTACGAGACATTCGCTCACGTTCAAGATATGGTAAATGCTCAGCAGCTGGAGTCTTTCCAAATGAAGGGTATTTCCCGGGAAATAAAAATTTTCAAAATAAATAACCGCAGAAAAGCCTCACCCAGAAAAGACGTTAAGGACGCCGTAGAAGATTCAACCGGTACGGAACCCTACTCACTAGAATCACTTGCGACCGAAATTGATCTGCTAAAGAAAAAAATAGCTGCGTTGGAGGAAACGTCAACAAATAACTAGAACTGACATCTCCTCCCACACGAGTTTAAGTCCTAACGGCGCCTAGGGTTTCGCTATTTGGCTTTGTGTAAAGTTCTCTATACCAACCTTCTCGATTAGTCCTAGTTGTGTCTCTAACCAATCAATGTGCTCCTCTTCACTTTTCAGAATACTCTCAAACAAATCCCTCGACACATAATCTGACACTGATTCGCAATGAGCCACCGCATCTAGTAGAGGTGGATGTGCTACCCTTTCTAACTTTAAGTCGCACTCCAAGCACTCGTGAAGGTTCTCCCCGATATACAACTTACCCAGACTCTGGAGATTTGGAAGTCCCTCCAAGAAAAGAATCCTTTCAATAAGCTTATCTGCGTGCTGCATCTCATCAAGGCTCTCCTTGTACTCATAATCTCCAATCCGATCCAGACCCCAATCCTTGAACATGCGGGAATGGAGAAAATACTGGTTGATTGCGGTTAGCTCATTTTTTAAAATGGCATTAAGATGCTTAATTACTTGATCGTTACCTTTCATGTCTGGTTTCCCCCGAAATTGTGTTACACGAAAACAACGGGTGTTTTTCGCAATACCCGGCACCAAGTTTCCGAAGTTTAACTTATTAACGCAGTTTCGACTTGCTTTTCTTCGAGGAGTTCCAATGCAACGGGAATACAGGACCCGCATTCGGTACCAACACCAAGCTTTTTCCGGAGACAATTTAAAGACGCCGTCTCTCCATTAAGCTTTTCTTTGATCTGACTATCAGTGATTCTGTTACAAACGCAAACGTACATCTCTTAAACGACCTTACTTTTAATTATTTAAGTAAGCGTAATAATAATGAGAATGATTGTCAATCCTTTTTATTTTAAATGCTCCGTTCTCCTCAAATAGATGAGGAAGAACGGAGCGCCGCAATGCATACACCGGTGCTCAATGGGAGGCGTAAGGCGCACACATTTCGGGGGAACTTTACATAAATCATTGATTAATTTTTTTCTTTCAACCAAAAACTTTTTTCTCTAGCTTTTATTTTTAGTAGTTGAAGAACTTGCATTATTTTCTCCATTCATAAAAAATGATCCTTAATGTATTGTCACTTCAGTTAACAAAGACACCTTGCTCTCGGTATTCACCAATTCCCTGAAAGGAAAAAAATGTTTCCTACTCATTAATATGTCTCCGATTTCAAGGAAGCACTCGTAGGAAACTCGATGTACCGAGGGTTGGAGCCAAATTTTAGAGAAATTTGAGATTTCCACAAAAGCCTGGATCTGTATCAAATGTACGCAATAAGGAATATTCTTTTCACCAGTAACAACTTTGCGGTATTCCATTCGCGATGCCCAGTCAAGATCTATCGAGTTGGGAATTATTGCCGACATCAACAAACCCACTGTGGGAGCTAACCGCTCCATCGATACTGATCTACACCCCTCCCTAAGCATTGGCTCTGGACAAACCTGCTCCAAAACTGAACCGATCCAGTGTCGAATGGCCCAGATAATAAAAATTTCACCTGGCGTCAAATCAATTACAGAGAATTTTCTGGTATTTTTCTTAAGTTGATGGCTATCTAACACGTTATCTATTTGCCTTAGCATTAAATATCTATAAAATTTCCTCTAACACTCTCACCTCGGTTGGCAAAGAATGAGATTTGCCAATCGAGGTTCGAGCAACTCTCTATTGACCAAAACTACTTGAGCAGAGCTATGGGAAATATAAAGAGTAATGAGAATGATAACTATTACTATTACGGATGTCAACAGAGTTCTATGCTTTTATTCCGTTGATATATATAGAAACATCAGAAAGTTTGAAATTCAATTCGGCTAGTTTTTCTCTTGGCACGGCAAAAAAAGCGGTAGATAAGCCATCAGCTAGCGTGGCAGATGGAGCCTCTACCGTAATACTTTTGTAAAAATTAGCACTCCTTCCCAATTTAGGATCAAAAATATGATGATGCTGTAGACTGTCCCCAAATCGATAACCATAACCTCCAGTAGTAGATACGGCTTTATTTTTTAGTGGTAAAACCCTAACAATGCTCCATGGTTTTTCCGGATCGGCCAGTCCAATTTGCCAATTTTTTCCATTTGGGTGCGTTCCGATACTGCGATACTCTCCCATATTCACAAGCATATTAGAAATCCCACTTTCCGATAGAATCTGGGTAACTGCATCTGTGATATATCCTTGGGCTATACCGTTTAGCGTGATTCCCATGCGCTGTTTTTTAAACCTTATTGTTTTTTGTTCGACACTAATATTTTTGTAATTTACCGCCTCCAAGGCTGCCTTAATATCATCTTGCGAAGGCCCTCCGGATTTAACCCTTAATGACTTATAATGATCAGTATACAAATCCCAAAGGGGCTGAACGGTCACATCAAAAGAGCCATCTGTAAATTCTGATATTTCTAATGAGGTTTTAACTAAATTAACCAACTCGATTGGAGATGATTCGATTCGCCCATGCGCGTTTAATTTACAAATGTCCGATTGCTGGTCGTAAAGACTAAAAATACTTTCCAGCCTTCTTACCTCTTCAAAACATTTTTGTAATATTTCTTCAGCCGCTTCTTTATCATCGTGGTAAATTTGCACCTCAGCATTTGCGCCTAACAAAACACCACGCTTAGAATGTTTGTAGCTTCGGGGCGCAGCGGCAGCCATGCCGGAACAGGCGATGCCAATGCTAGCCCCTGTTATCAAAAGGAACCTACGACGTGACTGGTTGCTCATAAACCATTTTTTTTATGTGAAAAAAATTAGCGCTTAACATATGAATCTAAATATAACGCCAATTTTGCCATTTTTTGCAGTGCGTAGTGCGAAAGAGTAGCACCGGAAATTCCATCAATTTGACGATCTAATTTAGTCATTTCCAGCAACGTAGCACCTTCAAACTGTTTCGTATATGTTGGATGGCGCACCTCATAACCGTGAGTCTCACGATAAATCAGAATCCTTACTTGCGTAATTTGCCCGTTTTCTACAACATATCCCGTTGTAATCGGCTGGGCTTTTCCAATTTCCTCTAATATCCAAACAGTCTTCTTTCCTTCGGTCCAATACTTGATTAACTTTGGACCTTTTCGTTCCATGATTTTTTTAAAGGAATCTCGTACCTCTCCCCTGACCCACAACTTCGAAGCTTTGGGCACTTCACTGGGAAAGTGATTCTTCAAAAATTGTTTCGGCTCGAGATAAACTTTCGTAGCATTTACCTGAGCGGATACAAAAAGAACGAGCAAAGCACAGATTAATTTAGACGTAGTACTTCTCAGCACACTTTGCTCGAACTTTCCTTGATTCATGACATCCCTGATTAATAACTAAATCCGAATCCCAAATTAAACACATCATCGTCATTTGCAGAATTAGCATATGACTCTGCTTGGAAATCGGCCTTAAGAACAACTTGAGGGTGAAGGTAATAATTGATACCAAACGTATCTATTCTTACCTCGGAGTCAGTAGAATCTCCTGCCGTTACATCATAAGTTTCATATCGGGCAAATAAACCGACTTTATCATTTAACTTATATGCTGCTCGTACATACATACCTTCCTGCTTACCTTTTCCGCCTGCCTCAAGCACGTTGTTACTAAGATCCCACTCTGCCATTAGAGCTCTAATTCCGAATGGACCAGTTGTCCAATCCACATGAGCTGACATGAGCGTCGCACCCAACTCTGTTGCTTGCTTTGATTGATATGCATCCGTCTGGTTATGGTAAGTGAATGCCATCTCTAAGCCAGGAGTAGAGTGCTTTAGTCGAGTTGTAAACGCCCAGTTATTGGATACAGCGTTACCTATCTTCTGTCTACCACTACGAACTTTTCCTGAGGTAGGAATCTCCATTCCAGAGTGGACTCCAAAATCAAAATTGAGACCATCCCCCAAGTCCTTGGAAATCATGACACCACCTTCCCACCAAGTTGTAGGAATAATGTTTTTCTCAACGCCATTTCTCTCTACGCCGTAAAAAGTAGGGGGCTCATGAGTCTCGTTTAAAATACCAACTGGAATCAAAAACACACCATACTTAACATGCAAGCCATCACCATGGTTCACATCGACATACATCTGCTCCATCTCAACCTCACCAGGTTGTCCCTCACCGGCAATTGAGTGTTCTATTTCAAATTCAGAGAAAAACTTAATGTTGTCGTTGTAATCATGCCCAATGAATATAACAAATCGGTGTATATCAATTTTGTCATCAGCCGTGTCGTCTCCAGCGTTAAGATGCAGTTCACCGTAACCACCTAGCGAAGTTTTGCTTCCAGATCCACCATCATCTGATGACAGAGCTTCCTCTATCGCGTCAAGACGATCTTCGATTGTTTGAGCATTTGCGCTAAATGAAAAGGCGATGCCTAAAATCAACGCAAAAACTAGTTTTAATTTCATCATTTACCATGCTCCATGCCAAATTTACTTAAATTTAACCGTAATACAAACGATTATCAATACTAGAATGATAATTGTTATTTACAGCAATATACATAAAAGAGCAGGTAAAAACAACTAGCCTCCTGGATTTGTTGTATTTTTACAATACTTGGCTAAGGAAAGAAAATTTAACTAATTCAAAGAGATTCTAAAAATTTTAACAAAGACTCTCTTTCGGAAGGCGTCATATTTACCACTCGTTCTTTCGAAATTTGCGCTTCGCCGCCATGCCATAAAACCGCTTCTAGGAGATTACGAGCCCTACCGTCATGTAGAAAATTGGTATGCCCACTAACTTGCTTTGTAAGCCCTATTCCCCAAAGTGGTGGGGTTCTCCACTCGCGGCCATTAGCACTCCCGGAGGCCCTATTATCTGCGAGTGATTCGCCCATATCGTGGAGCAGCAAATCAGTGTAGGGCCATATCAATTGGAATCTATGAGCTTCATCCTCGGCATCCCTACTCGTAACAAATTTAGGTGTATGACAGGACGCACATCCAGCATCAAAAAAGCCTTTCTTACCCACCAGAACCTCTGGATCATCAACCTTACGCCGAATTGGAACTGCCAGATTTTTCGAATAAAAAGTTACGAAATCGAGAAATTTCATTTGTACTTCCACACCAGCGCTATTGTCACCGTGTGGAGCAGCGCGACAGCTGGCCTGTTCGGAAGTGCAGTCCCCCCAGGGCATCGAATTTTCCGCAGTGGATAAGCCCATATCTGTTAAAAAAGCAGAAATTGTTTGATCCCGAACACTGGCCGTACTGGCTTTCCAGCCGAACCTGCCCAACACTCTTTCCCCAGACTGATATATCCAACTGGGACGCCCCGATATACCATCTTCATTCTCGTCGTCAGGATCAGCCAAATTCAAGATATCAACCGCATGAATCGACTCGAGAAGTCCTAAGCCAATCATCGGCTGAGCAACGCGCGGCGAGGTGGCAATGTTTGCATCTAGGTTACCGTACGCTAGGTTTTCTATTTGATAGGTTGGCACCCGGAGAAAGGCAACCTCTCCACCGCCTAGAGCCACCTCTTTTTCTGTGTAGCTAACCGAAAAAGTTCCTTCAGGGTGAACACCAGCAACCGCATTGTCCTGCAACTGGAATCCATAATTTGGATCCGGTTCGAGCTCCACGTAACTAATGAGATGGTTGCCCGATCCTCTCGTTTCAGGCGTTTCGACAGATAACTGCATTACCATTGATGCCCTTAGATCGCTATCGCTGGCGGGAGGATGGCCTCTCCCGTCTTTGAGATGACACCTTTGGCAGGACCTGACGTTGAACAATGGCCCCAAACCATCAGAAGCAATAGTTGAAGCAGGAGCGGACACCCAAACCTTTGTAAAAAGTCCATTCCCAATTTGAAATTTCTGTTTCCCCTCAAAACTCAAATTGCTGGCTGCAAAAGAAAAAGAATTTTTACTCGCAGGAATAGTGGAGGTTCCAGCTCCACCTGAGAGTGCTTCAAACCGCTCAGGACCAGTGCGGGGAGCAGTTATGGCTCTCACTCGTGCTTGATCCGTTGGCGACAAATCGGGTCTCGTATTTTCTAAGGTCGCCGGCGAGTCGCTGACCCCTATCCAGATCAAGCAGAAAGTAAGAACGCCAAACTTGCTACTTAAAAACTTCCTGCGGATTGTCGAGACTGTCTGAGCCTTCAAAATTCACACCCTCTATCCCCAACGGGATTATAATCTTTTCAAGCGCCCTTGCTTGTGTAACCAGCGCATCCACAGACGCCTGAATAGCGGCGTTACCTTCGGCGTTATTAACCGCTAACATTTGGTCGTAGGCCTCACGGGATTCCCCCCTCGAACGCATTGCGCCCAAAGCAGCCGTGGCGCCGCCAATTTTAGCCTCAACCTCACCGGAGAGTTGTGGCTCTACCATTCGAACATATTCAGCGAGTGAAGTTCCCCCAACCACATGTCCATTAATTCGCCTATATTTCCCGTAGTAAACATTTGAAATTCCTATTTGGTTGTAATAGTGCGAATTATGCGTGTTATCGGAAAAACAATCGTGCTCTTCCTCGGGATCATTAAGAAATAGGCCCAGTTGCATCCTCTCTCCAGCTAATTCTCCATAGCTTAGGGTTCCCATCCCCATTATCATCGCACCTATTGCTCTAGCTTGGTTGGCTTCAAGATATTTGACTGCCTTGCCTTCCTCCCTCCATTGATCAACCATCTCCCCTAAATCAGAAACTAGCAACTTAGATGCCGCCTGTAAGTATGCAACGCGTCGGTCACAATTACCACCGGTGCATCCTGCAAGGTCAAAATCGGTTGCTCGACGTTGCCCTTTTCCCGCTGAGTTTCCGTTCAAATCCTGTCCCCAAAGAAGAAATTCGATAGCGTGATACCCCGTGGCAACATTTGCCTCGATGCCCTCAGCCTCATGTATAACGTTAGCGAGAAATTCTGGGGTGATCTTTTCAGAATTAACTTTTTTTCCATTAATTATCAATTCAGAGTTGGCAATTACATTGACTGTGTAGAGAGGATTATCCTCCGATTCATCTCCGTATCCTTTCGCAACATAGTCTATCAATCCTTCATCCAAGGGCCACGCATTAACTCGCCCTTCCCAATCATCAACAACAGGATTACCGAATCGGAAAACCTCGGTCTGTTGGTAAGGAATCCTTGAAAATAGCCAAGCCGCCTTTGCCATTTCCAAGGTCTGATCCGAAGGATTTTGGGTAAAAGCAGTGACGGCCGCCTCGAGCGCTTTCGCAGCATTAAGAGAGTCCTCATAAACCGCAAGTGCGATAGAAACATAATTCGAAACAATTTTTTGTTTTATAGCCTCATCTGACTGGGCAAGGCACGGAAAGATTAGAAAGGGTAATATTAATATTTTTTTGAACATAACTGGTCCTGAAAGATTAAATTAGATGCAAATGATTATTATTCAAAATAAAAAAGTATTCAACATAAACAAGCATTCAACACTCTCAGGTTAAGATTTTTGCTTAACCTTTTATACTTTTTTTTTGCCGAGATATATATGTACCGCTAAAACCAAGGGAAATGATATTCCGATGACCCAATGAAGTAGAGATGTCACATTTCTTGTCGACTCTCCGCCTAAGTAATAGAGCCCGATTCCGCTTAGGATTAAAAAAGAAAAAAGCGCTAGAAAAATTCCCCCACTTTTTCGATTTCGCTTAATTTTCCAAGACTTCACCACGTGAATGGGTATAACAGTACCAAGTCCTATCAATAGAAAGAGTGCAGACGTTCCATGCACAACTAGTGACGTGTGTTGCAACGGATGGATTTGAAGCCCATACTCTCCCTCGATTCGAACAAAATAATAAAAATATAACCAAGACATACCACTTAAGAATACGATGGCAGACAAAGTATATATTGACCATTCGTGTATTTTTGTTAAGCGGATAGCGTCAGGCTTCATACTAATAGTCATTCCAAAGCTGCGGATATGTGGGGTAGATCAATATATTTCGCTAGGCGACAAATCTCATTTTCATCGTACGGCGTTTTAATATCTTTTGAAAATGGTATAACTCCTAAACACGGAGTATCTAGAATAGATTTAAGAGTTTCGATGTTTGAAGGCGCAACGGAATCAGGAGATTGATCAATGCAATTAGCAACCCAACCAGCGAGACACAAACCCCTATTCCCAATAGCTTCTGCCGTAAGTGCAGCATGATTTAAACAACCCAGCTTAATACTGACCACAAGAATTACCGGAAGATTAATCTTGCTGGCAAATGTCGCGGTGTCAAAATCAGTACTAATTGGAACAACAAACCCTCCAGCTCCCTCTACGACCAAAAAGTCTGCATTTTTTTCTAACCAATGGTATTTATCTAACATCACGTTCGGATTAAGAAACACCTCTTCCTCAGCCGCCGCAAGATGTGGGGCAATCGGCTTTTGCAACTGATAGGGGCAAATCTGGTCACTAGCGAGGAAAGTCGATCCCATTCTCTGCAACACCACTACATCCTCATTCTGAGCCTCTCCATTTATCATTGAAATACCCGCAACTACGGGTTTATAGCCATAAACTTTATTGAATATTTTTTTTAGTTTGTGCATCGTCAAGGCGGCAACCAAAGTCTTACCAACTTCAGTGTCTGTTCCAGTTATAAAAAAGCCCCTAGCGTTTTGTAAACTCATTTAGTGCGCTCACCAAGCGGTTAATATGTTCAAACGAATGCGCCGCGGATAGCGTAACTCTCAAACGCGATGCACCCTCAGGAACAGTAGGCGGACGAATAGCAGGCACCCATATTCCTTTTGAAAGAAGAAACTCATCGACCATCAACGCGGTATCATTATCTCCCAAAATTAAAGGTTGTATGGCCGTATCAGAGGGCAACAAATCCCAGTTAGATGGTCTCATTAGTCGTTTGAAATATCTAATATTTTTTTTCAGTTTAAACCTTCGCTCATTCGCTAGAATGAGATCCAAATTTTCTGTTAAAGCATAAGCGATAAATGGTGGGGCCGCTGTTGTGTAAATATAACTTCGCCCTTGTTGAATTATCCACTCGATTATGCTCGGCGATGCCACAACGAACGCACCGCTAACACCAGCGGCTTTTCCTAGCGTCCCTAAATAAATCAAGCGTTCACTTAACGCGTCACCCGATTCAAAATTATAATAATCAAGAATTCCGCACCCCTGCTCTCCTAAAACGCCAAACCCATGGGCATCATCTACCAAAACTAAAATGTCATGTTTCTTTGCGAGACAAACAAGTTCAGGAATCGGCGCAAGATCCCCGTCCATGCTGAATACCCCGTCGGTTACAATCAATCGAAATTTAGATTCGTCCTGCAGAATTAAACTTTCCAAAACTTCTAAGTTTTTATGTTTATAAATTACAACCTTTACGTTATTTTGCTGCTTGGCCAACCGAATTCCATCTATCAAAGAAGCATGGTTTAACTCTTCAGAAAAAATGGTTACTTTCTGATTTTCAGAAAAAGACGATGTCAGGCTTGTAATCACAGCCAAATTCGCCATATAACCCGTACTGAAAAGTAGGGACTGACATTCTCCGACAATATTCCGAAAAATATGAGCAAATTTATTCTCAAAATTATTATGTGTAACATTGTGACCACTTATCAAATGGGATGCACCGCTTCCAGCACCGCATTTTTTTATTCCGTCTATCAGACTCTCTTTTAATGCTGGGTGATTAGCGAAACCCAAGTAATCATTACTGCAGAAGGCTAGGGTTGGTTTGCCATCAACCACAGTTTCCACAGAGGTCGGGCCATCAATTAATTTTCGAACGCGTCTAAGCCGTTTTTTTTCTTGGTTTTTGATTAACTCATTGAAAAGTTCTGTGTAACGTCGACTCATTTTGATCCGAGCACTTTATTTAGCGTTTTTTTCAAAGATTCCGACAAATGAACAATTTCTTCATCAGAGGTGGTGTAAGGAGGAACAACATATATTGTCTGACCTATTGGTCTCAATAATAATTCATGTTTTGCCGCCTCCCGAAAAACTTTTCTTGGAAAATGAATTCCCAAGTTTCCACCTTGAACTTCAAAGGCAAACATCATCCCAAGGTTTCTAAAATCTGCAAATCGACAATCCGACGCTACCCACTGCAACTCTTTTTTTATTTTTAGTGACAGAATCCTGTTAGCCGACAAAATCCTTTCACTCTCGAAGATATCAAGCACTGTCAAGGCAGCCGTACACGCCAATGGATTCGCTGTGTAAGTATGTGAATGCAAGAAACCTTTGGCAATATCATTTGAATAAAATGCCTGATAAATATCTTCCGTGGTCATAACCAAAGAGAGGGGAAGGTAACCACCAGAAATACCTTTAGATAAAACCAAAAAGTCAGGCCACACATTAGCCTGCTCACAGGCAAACATTGTTCCTGTTCTTCCAAAGCCAACTGCGATTTCATCAGCAATCAAATGCACACCATATTTGTCACATAGCCTTCGAGCCCCATTAACATAGGCAGCATCATACATAACCATACCGGCTGCACCTTGTACAAGAGGCTCCAAAATGACGGCGGCCAAGCGGTCATTTTTTAATTGCAAAATTTGCTCCAGTTTCTCAAGACAATAGTCTACCGTCTTTTCCTCAACATTTTTATGTCTTGAGTCAGGACCGTCCACCACATTTACTTGGTTCAACAGGTTTCCGTAAACGTCTTTATATAGCGAGATATCAGAAACAGAAAGCGCTCCTAAAGTCTCACCGTGATAACTGTTCCTCAAACACACAAACTCGTTTTTCTTTTTTTGGCCACTATTAACCCAAAAGTGAAAACTCATTTTCAACGCAATTTCTACAGCAGATGCTCCATCCGAACCATAAAAAACATGTCCTAGATTATTTTGCGTTAATCGCGCCAACCGCTCTGACAATTCAACTACAGGTCGATGAGTAAAACCCGCCAGCATAGCGTGCTCTAGGGTATTAAGTTGCTTGGTCAATGCTGCGTTAATTTTTGTATTCGAGTGGCCAAATAGATTTACCCACCAAGAACTAATCGCGTCAAAATACCGATGGCCGTCGTAATCATAGAGCCAACACCCCTTTGCCTTTTCTAGAGCAATCATCGGAAAGTTTTCGTGATGTTTCATCTGGGTATAGGGATGCCACACGGCTTTTCGACTTCTTTTAACCCACTCGTTGGATATTTTTTTATTCATTTATCTGCTCATAACATTTAAACTATAATTCTTTAAGTATGCCTTAAATCGTTTTAGGACACATAATGACTATATCCACAACCGAGGTAATAAACCTCTACGACTTGCCGATTCACGAGCTAATGCGGCTTGCTGCAAACGAGCATTACAAGAATTTCCCGGAAGGAGATGTCGAATTAGCCACACTTTTATCCATAAAAACAGGAGGGTGTCCAGAAGACTGCGGATATTGTCCGCAAGCGGCTAGGTACAATACTGGGGTAAAAGCGGAAAAATTAATGGGAGTTGAGGATGTATTAGCCGCGGCAACGCAAGCAAAAAAAGCGGGTTCGAACAGGTTTTGTATGGGGGCAGCGTGGCGCGAACCCAAAGATAGAGATATTGAAAAAGTAGCTAAGATAATTTCAGAGGTAAAAGCTCTTGGGTTAGAAACCTGCGCCACCTTAGGAATGTTGGAAAAAAAGCATGCCAAAACACTATCGGAAGCAGGACTTGATTTTTACAACCACAATTTAGACTCTAGCGAAGATTTCTACGGTCAAGTTATTACTACCAGACAATACCAAGATCGACTCAATACAATAGAAAATGTCCGGGAGACAGGGATATCAGTTTGCTGCGGAGGAATTATTGGCATGGGAGAATCAAGGCATCAACGGGCGAAGCTTCTAGCCACTCTGGCAAACCTTGCCCCCTACCCAGAATCAGTCCCTATTAATCATCTAGTTCCAGTTGAGGGGACTCCCCTAGAAAATCAAAAGGGCGTCGAACCCATGGAATTTGTGCGGACAATAGCAATTGCGCGCATCACAATGCCTAAAGCTAGAGTTAGATTATCGGCTGGTCGAAAACAATTAAGTAAAGAAGTACAAGCAATGTGCTTTATGGCCGGAGCAAATTCAATTTTCTATGGAGACAAATTGTTAACGACTGGAAACCCAGATTATAAAGATGATCTGGCGCTACTAAATGAGCTTGGACTTAAAACCAAGGTGGTGACATCCCGTCATAGTCCTGTGCAGTAGCCCACCGTTAGTCATTTTCCCCACTCTAAAACAACCGGTTTTTTGGGACGTAAAAGATCTAGCAAGGCCTCCCCGACTGTTGGATTTAAGGGAGCTACTGGATGCCTAGAAAAGTCTGAACTTATAACACCACCCTTTTTCATCGCATATTTAGTCGCCCTAAAACCACATTGCCTGTTTTCAAAATTTATAATCGGTAGGATGTCGTGGTAGATACTCTCTGCCATATCTCTATCTCCTGCCCTGTGGTGAAGTATAACAGGTCGAATAAGATCAGGTATTAACGCTGAAGTCATAGACCCGACAGCACCAGCGTCCAAATCAGCCAATAAAGTTATGCCTTCTTCCCCATCGAATGGTCCCTCAACATTTTCTCCACCTCTGCCGATAAGATTGCGTAGTTTCTCTGCTGCATTAATTGATTCGATTTTAAACATTTTGACCATTTCAACTTCCTTGGCCATTTTTATTAAGAAATCCACGGACAACTCGACACCTGACAGTGGCGCATCTTGCAGCATAATAGGCAAACCAACTTCTCCAACAGCTTGTACCTGTTCAAAAGTTTGTCGTTCCGAGCCCTTCAGTAGAGCACCATGGTAGGGTGGCATTAGCATTACCGCTACAGCTCCTTGCTCTTTGGCAAATTTCGCTCTTTCCACCGCAATTTTAGTTGCAAAATGGCTTATAGTTACAATTAAAGGCAACCTACCTTTTACATGTTCCAGAGACTTTTTTGTGATTTTGAGTCGTTCTTCATCAGATATTAAAAATTGCTCTGAATAGTTGGCCAGGATACATCCACCATCCACTCCTTGATCTATCATACAATCTAAAATATTCCCTACGCTTGGGTAATCCACGGCTCCGTCATCTTTAAAAGACGTAGGCACAACGGGCCAAATACCATTAAATTTTTGTTTGTTCATTTTAGTCTCCTTGAAGAAACCTTTGACTGTAGGTTAGTCTCGTTGATTGTGAAGCCAGACAAACGTTGTTCGTAAAAAAAGCCTCTGATTAAAACTTACCACATTTACTAAACATAATAGTAATATCTAACTTTACAGGGATTAGGAGTAACTAATGGAAAAAACCTTTTCATTCCGAACCGAAACTTCTGCATCAGTGGAAGTCGATCAACATAATAAACTATTAAACGAATTAGGAGCAGACGGCTGGACTCTTGTCAATGTCGTTTACAAAGCTCCTAGCCGATACAGCGACGGGAAATTTTATTTTTATTTGTCCAAGGAAAATTAACATTCATTACTGCTCTGATTAGATAAAGGCGGCAATCGTCCCTCAACCACCTGATATTTTCCAATCTCCTATTGCTTCCATTTTTAAATTATCCTTAGGACATATTGGCGGTCCGAACGACAAATATTTCTTAATCATCGTAACCTCGAAACCGCATATTTTACACTTTGCTTTTGGCCTAACCGATGCTTTGACGTTTTTTTCTTCTTTTACTAATTTAGCATGTGGATAAGGCCCAATTTGAGCCAAAACGCTTTTAAGTAAAGGCCTCAAACCCGGTCCGGCATTTGTACTCCTCATCGGCCCTTCAAGCCCTACGGCCTCTGCAATGACCCTAAACTCACGACCATGCTTGTGCTGGCAGTCGTCAATCGCGTGACATAATTCATGGGTTAATGTCTCCAAAACAAATATTGGATCATCCAAAGTAGGAGAAATATAAATTTGGTTAATTCCATCCGCATTACTTAATCTCGTCCAACATTCACCTATATGTTTAGAGCGAAGTCCGGAACTGGCAAATCCACACGACACTTTAACTGAAGGAAGTTTCAATCCTGCTCCTTTGAAAATACCCGATAAACCCTTTACAGCCATTTCCAACCAATATTCGCGGTTTGGATTAACTGATACACGATTATTGACGTCTACCATATATAGCCCTTTTTCTTCCTTAATCTTACGTGCATAAAAACAAAGTTACTTAGCCCAAAAACCAAGCCCATGCCTCCATTAGATCTCGCCTTTTTTTAAACAATTCAACCTTCTTGTACCCACTATCGCTAGATATCACCCTAGAAGTACTGGTAGCTTCCTTCACGACATCCGCTGAAATGGTGGATTGCTCGAGAGACCAATCTCTAAAAGACCTTTTAAACCCATAAACAGTATAATCCAACCCAAAACCACTCAGAACTTTTAAAAAAACACTCTGAGAAAATCTATTTCCTTGTTGTGAAGATAAAAATAACGGAAGATCAGTATCTTTTGTCTCTTCTCCCGCAAGAGTCGCTAAATGAAGCGCTCTTCTTGAGAGTGGAATTTTAAAACCGCTCAGAACTTTGTTTTCTCTACGAACACTCCAAACCCTTTTATTAATGTCGATATCTAATAATGATGTCTTTGAAACCTCATTGGCGGAACGAACCGTTAAAATCAAAAACTCAAAGGCAATTTTTATACTTCTATCTAAATCCGAATTCCTCAATCTGTTGAGAAATCCTGGGACGTCGCGGAATGGCATAGCTTTGCGGGGAGATCTGATGTTCCTTTGGATAGGCAACATATTTTTTACATTGTTTATCGTATCAAGAGCACTTATTAACCGGAGGTTTTTCGCTTGTGACCATTTTAAAATCACCGCAATTCGTTGCAAGACTCTCTTAGCTGTTTCAGGTTTTTCCGCCCACAAAGGCTCGATTGCTTTAAAAATCTCTGTCTCTCCTACTACAGAAACAGGAAGATCTCCGAAAAACGGAAACATATATTTTTCCAACGACTTAATCCAATCCTTAGCAAGAGATCCGTGCCGACCGAATGCAGAATTTTCGTGGAGCACACGCCGGGCAGCGTCTTCAAACTTAAGACTATTGGTCAAGAGCCTAGAAATTTCAGGGCGAACTAATTTTTCTTGTTCGAGGCTCCTTCTAATGGAAGCTACCTTTTCTCTAGCTTTTTCCAGCGAACATTTGGGCCATCCTCCAAGACCTAAGTCTCTGCGTCTGCCCCTCTCCATGAATCTGAAAATCCAAGAACGCCCCCCAGTTCCTATAACTTGCAAGTAAAGGCCATCTCCATCACTGTGCATGCCAGGAGACAGAGATGAAAGTTCCGATGATTTTAACTTTTTTTTCCTTCTTAAACTCATAGATATAGACCTGAAGCAGAATGCACATCCACCGCTGGACCAAGACAATACATGTCTAGACTATTGTGATGATCCAAGACTAATAATAAGTCAAAAGTGTCCGCAGAGCTAAAAATATTGATATTTTTCTGCTACTTACCTAAACTGTAGTCGGGGAAAAGTAAACTACTGGAGAAAGCTATGGACATTAAAACTGGTGCCTTGAACAACCTTAACTCAAACGTTCAAAGGTTAAACAAAGGAAGTGTTAAAAAAAAGCTTCAAAATCCTCAGTCGGTGCCTGGTCTCGACCCTCGCCAAACTCATCCCGCGAAGGTCAGGGATAAGTCTGCAATTGTCGGTATCACCATAGACACCACTGCGTAGGCAACATCAATCGAGTGATATATTCTCTGCTTCGATAAGCCTCTTCAGTGCCTGCTCTAGAACCAAACGAGACCGCCCACTACTCACCCTCAGATCCTCATGAACCTCGGCGTCATTCGGGTGACTAACTATACAGTCTTCGGAATATTTCTCAAACGCGTTCAAACTAGTAATTAAGTCGGCGAGGTGCTGTGGACATTCACACTTTATCGCGGGTGACATTGAAGCGAGCTGATGGAGTTGTTCGGAGCTGAACACCCTATCTGCAGCAATCTGATCTGACGATTTTTCAGTCCCAGCTCCACAGACACTTTTGATAGCATGTGCCACTTGCTTTTCCGTCACCGGATCCCGTAAACAAACCACGCCCATTTCTTCCATCATTCTCACAGTGTTTTTTGTTGCGATGCGGAACAGTACTACTCCACCCGATGCCGCGCAAGCCTGCATACACTCGGACAACGCATCCACTGTTTGGGGCTGCACTGACGCTGCTTCCAAT
>MDTB01002744.1_pt1 | contig 16783 bp, 14 predicted proteins | sample 811161 | NCBI WGS metagenome assembly MDTB01 (sample SAMN05326650, study PRJNA326480) | marine metagenome | isolation source: seawater | place: Mediterranean Sea | collected 2009
AACACTCGCAGGACCTGATACAAATTCTGATTCATTAACAGTCAGCGTTGCTGCGTTAGATGTTAATGTAGTTGCATTAGTGTTTGTTAATACGCAACGGAATTGTTCTGCTGGTGATGTTGGATAAACTGTAGCAGGAGTTGTGTATGCTGCTGCATTTGCACCGTTAATATTATTCCATGCTGCCCCATTGTTTGTTGACTTCTGCCACTGGTAAGATATTACACCACTTGTAATTGCTGCAGAAACAATGAAATTACCAGTCTGTCCTTCAATGACAGCAGTAGATGTTGGTTGTGCATTGATTGTTATAACACGTAGAACTGTAAGTTCTCCATGTGTTGAAGTGATACTTGCTGCTGAACCTACAAGAGAAGCAACTGCTCGATAACGATCTGCATTATCATTAGCAAATACTAAAGTTGGTGTTGTATATGTCGCACTAGTTGCTCCACCTACACTTGCATAGTTTGCACCACTATCATCAGATCTTTCCCACTGGTATGTTACGGTTCCACTACTTGAAGTTGTATTGATTACAAACTGACCAGTTGCACCTTCATTAGCAGTTACGTTTAGCGGTTGAACAGTAATCGAGAATGTTCTCTGAACCGTTAGTGTAACAGCGTTTGTAGTTGCATCAGAAGCTGCACCAACAGCAGAAATTACACAACGATATTGATCATCATGATCATCTGCATAGGTTGTAAGTCCTGTCGTATATGACGCAGAGGTTGCTCCACCAAGCGGATTCCAAACGGCTCCAGCGTTATCTGATTTCTCCCACTGATATGTGACACTAGGTTCGTGAGATGAATCTCCTTCAAAACCACCACCTCCACCACCACTAGGAGTATCAAACTGATCTACCTCGAATGAAGATGATGCAGCGTTACCACCAAAAGGTGCCATTGTAACTCCACCCAAACATGTAAACGTTGCTGTTGCTCCTTCATTAACTGTAGAAGCTGCGGGTTGACTTGATACAACGACGGTTACTGTTTCTACTTGTAACGTAGCAGCATTTGATGGTGTAGTTGTTGCACCAGTACATGAAAGCAAACAACGATACTGGTATGTGTCGTATGCAGTAGTTAAGGTAGGAGTTGTATAAGTTGCTGTAGTTCCACCAGTTCCTTCAGATACACTAGACCATGACGCACCACTTGTAATTGAAACTTGCCACTGGAATGTGATGTCTCCTGCATCATTATCAGATGTAGTTGCAGCAACACCAAATGATGATGTCCCACCAACTGCACCAGTTATATTAGTTGGTTGTGATGTAACGTTTATAGTTCTTTGAACAAACAGTCTTGCTGGATTTGTTGTGACTTCAGATGCACCAGCTGCATTCAGTTTACATTGGTAGTAATCACCGTAACTGTCATCGTAAGTTGTAGAACCAGTATTATATGTTGTAGTAGTAGCACCACTTAGAGTTGCATAATTAATGCCATCACCATTCTCTGATTTCTCCCATTGGTATGTAACAACAGCACCGTCAAGAGTAGAACCACCAGTTGTAAATGATCCTGCAGCAGGAGCAATTGGTGTAGAGTTTGTTGGTTGTGTGGTTATAGTAATTGTTCTGAAAACTGTTAGTGCAACTGCGTTTGTGTATGAAGGTGTGACTGCAGTAGACGTATCCAATTTACAACGATACTGATAAGTATTCTTTAAAAAGTCATCATCAACAGTTAACGTATTTGTAGTTGGGTTTTGATATCCACCACTAGCAGGAACATTAGACCAACCAGCTCCACCATTAGATGAGAACTCCCATTGGAATGTTATTGTAGATCCATCAGAACTAATACCAGCAACAGGACCGAAGGTGACTGTTCCACCAGATCCCGCTTCTATACTTGCTGGACTTGGTTGCTGTGTGATATTAACTACGACACCAGTTCCAGTTGTAGTGAATGTATATGATCTAGCATTTCCAGTTACATTTTCTGTGACTGTAAAGTTATAAGTGGTATCAATATAATCTGCAGTAACAGTTCCAGATAAGTTACCTGTGTCTGTATTGAAAGTTAATCCAGTAGCACCAATTGAATCTCCACTAAGAGTATATGCTTCAAAGGTTGGTTCTGTTGCAAAGGTTGCTCCACTCAAACCAAGATCGAGGTTAATACTAGCACCATTAGCATAAGGACTTCCTGCAAAGGTTCCAGCGGTTGTAGTCCAAGTTACACTAGTGTCTATGTAAGGATAGAACATACCACGGGATGTGGTTAGAGTTGCACCTGTTCCGTTGTAGTTGAAATCTACTCCAGTATCCACAGGATAGTATGCAACACTAGAACTTTGTGCAGCTGCTTCTTGTGTATCTGTAGAAGATGTTAGTGCTGTAGATGTAGATACGACACCATCATAACTCTCATGAGTTTTCTCTTCTGTTTTAATTAATGCCAAATAGTTATTTGCTCCACCACCTGTTGTACCAGAAGTAGCATTATTTCCTGCTGTAACTGTAATACTATTATTAACTGCACTCTCCGCTGCAACGGTCAACCATCCAGACTGTGATAATGTGGATACGTTGATTCCACCAACCACTACCGCACCACTACCACCAGGTGCAGACTGAACTGTTATTGTTCCTATCATACTATTGTGAACACTACACTGATAATAGTATGTTCCTGCTACAGCTGGAGTCCATGATACCAGACCATTACCTGTAGAACCTTGACCACTAGCAGTTGGTGTAGATACATTACTACCTTGATTTGCTACTCTAAGATAGAACGGGTGGTTAGTTGCAACGTTTGATAGTTGGAAGTTTAGTGTGTCCCCAACATAGCATGTGACGGTTGGATGAGTTCCAGAGACTGAACCACTTCTATCTGAACCTGAAAGGTCATAGTATAAACCTGGTGCAGTTGTAGTTAATGTATATGTCGTTGGTGTTGCAGATCCTGCTCCTGCTGTTGAACCTGTAGCACGTAACTGAACTTGTTTACCCACGTTTCCTAAGAAATGTGAAGCGTCAGCTGGATTGAACTTTACTTCTAAGAAGGCAGATCCTGATAAAGTGACATATGGATTGTCTATAAGTTTCTTATCTACTATGCTGTTGATAGGATAGTTGGCGTGTGTACCAGTTCTAATATCGCCAGCAGAACCAGTGGTTCTAACAAATGCTTTTGCTAAACCACATAAATTATTTGTTGTTAATGTATAACCGTTCTTACCACACCATGCTGCTATGATACCAGCAACAATAGGACTAGAGAATGATGTTCCATCTACTGATGTATAGTTGCCTGTACTTGTATATGGTGTGTTAGCAGTCCAATCATAGAGAGGTGTTAATACTTTTTCGCCAGGTGCCACTGTGGTACAACCAGATCCATAGTTAGAGAAAAACGCCCATCTATCGTTATAGGATGTAGCACCAACTGTAATCTTGTTTTGGTTTGTATCTATATTGTTGATACCACCATTAGTATTGTCTGCGTATCCTGCTGTTCTTGCACCCGCTACAGTTTTAGTTTGTAAAGGTCCTGCAGTGTTACCACTATTTGCTTCAAATCCATTACCAGCAGATCTAACAATAATTATATTCTTTGTGCCAGCTATGGTTCCTTCTATATCATCTAACATCTCCTCATCAGTTCCTGTGTCATCTCCACTATCATTAAGTTCGATATTGGGTGAACTCTGTTTAGGAATCGTAGGTCCAAAGGATGAGTTGATAACAGCTGGACGATTATTGCCTTTGTAATTAGCATCAGTGCTATCGTTATGATCTATAACTGCCTGATATGCACCTAGTATTGCACTATAGGTTCCACTTACTTGATTATTAAATGCCTTTAAAGCAAATATCTTTGAGTCTCTTGCTACACCAGCTGTCCTTCCAGCTGCTAAAATTGCACAGTATGTACCGTGTCCTTGATCATCTTCATTATTACTACCGTAAGCACCAGCGTAATGACTTAACTGATTTACCCTATAGTTCTGTTGTTCAGCAGAACCGTTAAGGTCACTAACAAAATCAGGATCGTATAACTCAGGATGTAGTGCTGCGTTGTTACCTGTTGGTCTACTTGCACCACGAACACCAGAGTCAATGATGTAAAGGTCTACACCATCCCCTGATGAGTTTGAACTCTGACTAAACTGTCTATTTAAATATTGCCTATCTTGTTTTGTAATTCTATCTAGATGCCAATAGTCATGAACATTGATTGTTCCAAACCTATCTGGACTTGTGCTGTATCTTCCCATACCTGGATGAGTTGCACAATAATAATATATGATAGATGGTGTAGATGTACCAACTGTTAAAACTGTTTGTCCATCTGTGCCAGGTGTTCCAGTGACTGATACTCCTGCTGATAAATTTCCCGTTCCACTCGTGGTGTGTGTCCCGTCAGGTGTTTGAGAAAATCTAAATGGATGAGTAGCGTTGGATGAATCGCTCTGATCGAATGTATAAGTTCCACCTTGTAAAAATCCTGTTTGGTTTGCAAATAAACTATAAGTTCCACCCTGTGTCTGTGAGAACACAAAGAAATTACTACCACTTATATTCTGAACTTTTACATATAGAGTTCCAGATCCAGAGGTTGTTAATGATCTAGTATTGCTTGTTGCTGTTGTTTCTCCGTCAGTATTAACAGCAGCAGATCCAGATGTATCTACAGTTAGAGATGCTTCAGTTGGCATTGGATCTCCATTGTAGACCTCAGTATCCCATGTAGCATTCTTAACTACATTCAATGCTCTTAGTTGTGATACTAAGTTACTCTCATACCTTGTAGGGCAATCGAAAGTAATTATCTGAAATGATCTAAATGATTCTACAAAGGATAAGAAACCATATAATTTTAAGATTGCTGCAGCTGCAGAATCAATACTATAGTTATCGTTAATCCTTACTATTACCTTCTTCATCCTATGGTACAATAAGTCCTTCAGATATATTTATGTATTACCGTCGCCCGCCTTTGCTAATAGTTTCTGAATGTCCCCTTCACTAGGAGGTTTGATCATTTTCTCTGCTGGTTTTGTAAACTTTAAGTCATGTTTTTCATCAAACACAAACTTAGTTCTTAGGTGTGTCTTATCTCTTTCCACCAAAATATGATAGGATTTGCCGTAGACATTCTCACTAAACCCTATAGATATAATTTTTCTCCCATCATACAAATCATCCACCTTCCACGGACAGGTATCAGAAGTCCCGTTAAATGAAGTTGCTTGCTGCCTAGAGTTTACATGTTCTTGTTGTCTAAGTTCACTTGACTTCTTCAGTGCCATCTGTTTCTTCTGGTTTTTTAAGTGTCATGTTAAGTGCTTCGATTGCACCTTCTAGTCTCAACGTTTGCTCTTTTCTATTGCTTAGTTGTTTCTCCAGTTCGACAATACTTGCTTTGTGATCTTTTAGTTGGTCAGAAAATTCTTTGACCATTGTTTCAGCATCCATAGTTAAAATGATAAGTGTATTATTTAGGTTGTTTTCTTACCCCATATTTGTAGGGTAACACGAAACATTGGTGACTCAGGTGATACGGGTGTCACGAAATGCAACTCCTTATCACCGTTTATTACCAACGTGTTTGCTTCTGGAGACAACGCTCTCATGGTATTTTCACCATGTGGTTGCCATACGAAGATGCCACCATGGTTTACGTGCCAGTCATCGTTTAGATATAACGTTGCACCAAACTCATAATCAGAATCTGTATGTGCAGCGATACCTGAGTTACGTTGCCATAGGTGATAGTTGATTACCAGTTCATCATATGGTGGCAAGTAATCAACAAGTTCAGATTCTATCTTCTCCTTAAGTTCTGGAATAGTTTCTCTGATTAAACAAGATCCATTAATGCCTACCTTTAGACCAGGTGCCCATTGTATCTCACTAGACTGCCAAGCAAATTCTCCAATGTTTTTCATGACAAAGGATCTTGCGTCCTCAAATACATTTTGCGGTAAAGCGTTATTTACTATTCTCATTTATCAAAAGCATGGTGAACATACTCTCCATCTGCATCTACAAAATGAAAGAATATTTGATGGTAGTAACCATCCCTAGAACATATCAAAGGATGTCTCCAGTGTGGAGTTGTCACACCATTGTATAGTATAGCATCTCCTACCTCTGCTGTATACTCCTTTATTGTGTCTTCCTCAAAAAAGATAGACCAATCATCTGTATTAGATGATAAATGTAATGATACACTAACTTGACATGCGGGTCTGTCAATATGTTTTGCTAAGACATTGTTTTGTTTATATACTCTCTCATAATAATATGTTCTGTATAAACGTTTACCTGTTACCTTCTCTATCTCTTTCTTTACCTTATAATATAGTATCTCATATCTAGGGTTATTGTATATTGATATAGAGTTTGCAACTTGAGTTGGTATTCCTATTTCATCTAAAACATATTTACCTCTTACAATTTTATATTTTATTGCTGTAGGTGTTACATGCTCTTCAAATAACTTTTTACCATCATTGACATACTCTGATACATCTACAAGATTTTTTATTAGTTGACTCATTTCCAATCAGGTCCTGTGATCCAACCAACTAGAGATCTTCTTTCGCCTTCTGTAACTCTTCTAACTCTATGTCTGATACGACTATCAAAGATAATTATAGTTCCTCTCTTCTTAGGTGCAAGATACATTCTATTCTCCTCATCTATCAGTTGTAAGTCTCCACCTTTATATTCGTCATAGTTACTCAACTGTAATGAGAATGATAGTTTTCTCACAGTACCTTCTCTTTGATAGTAGTCAGTATGCCATTTGTAGAAACAGTCTGGTTTGTATAATGAGTATTGTATTATATGGTCTTCATACCCTGCGTTAATATTATACTTAAAATTATCTTCGTTTGCTAAGTTTACATAGTGATGGCAGAATCCAGAGATCCAATGAGAACTAGGAACCCATAAGTTCTCACTCCGTCTCACATGATCTGCTTCTTGACCCTGAACAGAAGCAACTTGTAGTCTGCTTTCTGATGCCCTTAACTCTTCACATACCTTATCACAGATGTCTTTAGGCAACACCGTGTCATACCAAAGATACTTATACATACGCCATCCATCCTGTTAAAATATACTTCATCTCACTAGGACTAACCTGTGACCTATGAGAGTGTGTCCAATACGGTGGCCAGATAACCAACTTACCAATTTCTGCTTTACAAGTATAGTCTTGATAATAAAAATCTGTGCCACCTTTATCTTCTACTGTATTTAAGTATAGCATCCAAACCAAAGTTCTGACACTACTCTTAATGTTTACATTCTCACAATGCCATTTCTTATAACCTTGTCTGGGTAGAAACCTTTGAAAATTTATAGCGGGTGCTTCTAGTTGCCACTGATCAATAGAGTTAAGTGACTCATATGTCTTTATATACTTGTCTACACTATCATGCAATGCCTTTAGGATTGGCATCATTGCAGCATTCCATTCTGGATTATTATCTACCAGTTTTTTGGTCAATGCTATCTCAGTATCATCTTTGATATTGTGATCAAATCCAACCGAACTAATACCTACAGTTTGTATCTCTTTATTATTTTCAAATAATGAAATTAAATTTATACAATCTGTAGAACTAACCGCTTCTGGATACTGTTCTATAAAACTACTGTTGTGCTTCGTCAATTTTTTCTATTGATGGATCTTGTCCACATTCTATACAATTAGGTCCCGACATCTCTACCCATTCCTGAGTTGACTCGTTCCATTCCCATTGTACTATCAAACTACCATTTTCGTCAACTATTTCTTTTGGTTTAGAAACAGGAGGTTCCCACTGCCAAATTTCCTTATTCAATGTCCATGATGGAAATCTACATTGAGGATAGAAATGTTGTTCTTGTGGATCGTAATGATTTCCTTTAGAAGGTCTTCCAGTTTTTGATGAACCAGGCACCCACCTACCAGGCACCATACCCATGGGATTGAACTTCATCAGTTCTTGAAAATCTTCTCTACTACTACAAACAATAACGTTTTCAACAATGTTTTCGTCATTGACGAAAGCAAAGTATTCAAATTCAGTTGACATAAATTACCTAACCCATGTTGTATATCCTTGGCAGTCCACAGCACCACCACTAGCAGCGTAGATACCTTCACCGTTTCCTTCACTAGAACCGTGTCCTAGATAGCAACCAGTAGAGGGATCTCCACTATTACCATTAACACCCGCACCACCTACAGTAGTTTGGTTGCTGTTGGCATTGAATCCACCATTATCATTATCTGCTTTAATACCGTCTAACACAAAGTAATTAGCACTAGAACTGAGTCCAATACCACTAGATGTGATTGCAACTGCTGCTCTAGAATGAACCTCAGTTTGTCTAGCAACACCTTCTCTTGCCAATGTCCACTCAGCTTGAACCCAACTTCCTAAGTTACTTAGAGCAGAGTTCCAAGAAGTAGTATTGTTGGTGCTACCATAACCCCATGTCAATACTCTTGCAGCATTGAATTCTAATGATGTAATCATACTACCAATTATGTAGTCACTGTTTGGATCTGGACTTCCAAGAACACCAGACCTACTCAAGTAGTACGAAGTGCTTCTTCTACTGGTGCTACCAGGAATTGTGCTACTGTTCCAGTTGTTTGCTGATACTAACATCCAACCACCCGCTGTCATCCAACAATAAATTTGCTGTGCTGCACCACTATAGTTAGTGGGTTTGATATAATACAATCCATCTGCTGCACTAGGATTAGCAGCAAGTATTTGTGCTGCGTTTGCAGCGGGGTTGCCAGAAGATGATCCAATAGTACTGTCTACGTTTGATATTGGGTATCTAATAATAACAACTCCGTTACCACCATTACCCGCCTGTCTACTTGGATATCCAGCACCACCGCCACCTCCTCCATAACCATTACCACCTTGACCACCAGGAATAGTTCCTGCAGCAATACCGCCACCACCTAGTCCACCTTCGATAACGTCATTAGTTGGGTTGTTGCAGTTTGCTCCTGCTCCACCACCCGCATAGAATTTATTAATACCATCTATATCAAACATCAAACCATCACCACCAGGTCCTCCACGAGGTGCAGTTCCATCATTACCTTGTTCGCCAGCACCACCGCCACCGCCACCACCCCAGTCGGGAGATGATGGTGTGCAGTTACCACCATATTGACCAAATCCACCAGATGCAGAACTTGGTTGCAATCCTGCCTGTCTACTTCCACTGTAGGGGTGACTTCCTCCACCACCACATCCACCTGGCGTTCCATTACCATTATTATTGTTTCCACCAGCACCACCGCCACCTCCTCCGAGGGCAGTGAATCCATTGAAAGAACTATCTCCTCCAACGTCACCTCTTGTATCTTGGTTATAATATCCAGATCCACCAGATCCAATAACAACTGGGAATGTTCCTGTGGTCACTGTAACGTTTGATTTATAAACCAATCCTCCTGCTCCACCGCCACCGTTACTACAGTTACCATCAGAGCATCCTCCACCACCGCCACCACCGACGATCATGAAATCCATCTTTGCATCATTCTGTGTAGATGATACTGAGAATGAACCTGAGCTTGAAAATTTATGAACTCGATATAAACCAAAATCATATACTTGATTACCACCAGAAGCATTAACTGTTGCTTCATCTAACTTCTGCCACTTCTGACCATTCCAAACTTTAACAGCACCGATTGTTGAATCGTATGCTAAAAATCCCTGTGCTATACCACCTGTAGGTAAGTTAGTAGTAGCATATGAAGGTAATTGGACACCAGCTCCTGCGTTAACTGTCCCGACATTCAGAGTTCCCATTGCACCTATGATTACTTTTACTAGTTATATTTAGCGAAAAACCTAATAGGGAAAAAATACCCAAGAAATTTTTTCGGTATATTTGTAATTCAAAAAGTCATTTTGAAACTACAACCACATATAAACCATTCCACCACATACTATCATCTTCCTGATCATTCAAAAGTTCCCTCTCATACAGTATCTTAAGTCCATTATATTCTATGAATTGTTTTGTTGTCTCTACATTCTTTTCTACGTTTGCATCATCAACTACTAATGTAAAAACATCCTGAGTAAATGTCATCATGTTTGTATAAAACTCTATCATTTTCATTGGATCATTATCACCATCGTAAAATATTATATTGACATCCTGTTTAAAATCCTTTTTACCAAGACCAGAACTATCACCATTCAATACTTGTATATCAAAATCTAATGACTCTGTTGTTATATTCTCTTGTAAGTTGTTGACAAAGGTGTCTACAGTTACGTCTTCTAATGCTAGTTCCAGATCTTCTCTAGCGGGTTGTAAGTTAGGTTGTGACCAATTATCATTTGCATATGCAGCAACCATGTCATTGTTCTGGACAGCAGCACAGAATGTAGATCCTGCATACACACCAACCTCAAGATATACAGCACCCTCTTGAGAACAAAGGTTATTTAAGAAGTGCCTAACCCTAGGTGATGTTAATCCTTCCACATTATAATATGCACTAGGATCATTGGGATCATAAGTCCTATGATTAGAAAGATACTTACCTGAGTTATTAAATGCTTCTATACATGTTTCCACCTGTGGATGCATAATGAGATCTGATTTTTTCATATGTGCTTCTACTACTGCTTCGCAATAATTGCAGTCCCAACAATCAAACTTACATGTTTTTATTTTCTCTCTCCACCTTTTAAGTGGTGACTCTTTCATCTTTAACTGTTCTTGATATTTTCTATACTCAGGAAACATGTATTCTTCTTCGTCTGCCCATCTCTTGATAAGATCCATACTCTCCTGCAATCTCATCATACTTTCTCTACCATGTAATTTAAAAGTATCAATACCAACATCAAGCATCTCTTGCCAGTCCTCTCTCCATGGAGGTAGGTTTGCTTGTTTAAGATCAGCTTCTGGATGTTCAATGTCCCATGTAGAGCATGACACCCGACTTATAGGACTAGCAAAAAATATAGGATCGTCTTTTGTTCTAGTAGAATTGTATTGATAATGCTCTGGCATGATAGGACAACCACCCCAACATGTCTCATTGACTAGCATAGAGAGCATGACAGGTTTACCTAGAAACTTACAGTAATCTTTTGCTTTTTGTATACGTAATAATTGTTCACGATCTCTCATGAGATCACGATCTAAGTTTATATAATTAAATCCTGCTTCTGCTAACTGCACTATCTCACTGGGTTTTGTGACCTCTCTTAGAATAGTATTCTTAATAAACAACTCTGGAAACGCTGCTTGTATCTGTCCAGTAGATACCCATGTTGTATGTGGTAAAGTCACCACTCTGACTCCAGAGTTATAGACAGGAGCAAACTCCTTTATCCATAAGTCTAGATTCTTTTGATCTGGTCTAATCCATATATTATTAAACGTTGCTGACAACGGTATATCAGATTGATTTGAGATATAACATGCCGATTCTATCAGTGCTTCTGGAGTCAAAAAAGTATCTCCCATAGCGTCTTGATCAAACGGAGGAATTCTACATGTAAAATATAGATCTAATATGTATTCTTTATACTCTTTAAGAAACGGAAGAAATGTATTGACTACAAACTCTTCACTCAGTTTCGGATTGATCGGGAGAGAGAAGACTCTTTTGTTCATTACCAGTTAATTGCTCAAATAATTTAAGATCTAAGTTATCTTCTACATTGTCAAATGTAGGGATACGAGGTGCAGATCCATCAACCATCATCTTATCTATCTGTGGTTTGATTTCATTTTGAATCTTACCAATACCAGCGTTAAGAAGACCAGAATACTGCATTGCTATATTTAGTGTAGCATATTGATCATCTTCACGCATCATTGCTATCGAATCTAAGTTACCAATGCCTACTCTACCTGTGCAGTAAATATCCATTGCTGCCTGTTTACCCATACGAGCAACCCAGTATTTTCTTTCTTCAGTTTCATTATATTCTGCTGCCTTTTCCAACTCTTCCATAGTTTCAAAGTTTTTCTGAATCCACTCCATAAAACCTGCTAATTCATTATTTGCTTGGTGAACTGCAATATCAAATCTACCTATGTCTAGTTTCCATTCTGCAATGTCAACTGCCATCAATCTTCTAGTATAGGGATCTTCCTCTACTTCTAGTCCTGCTTCTAAAGATTCTATTTTTATCTTCTTTCTTTCTATATCTAAGAAAAGTTTTTTCTTTTCGTGGTTACGTGTAGAAACCTCAGTCAATACCTGACGAAGTTTTCTTTTGTCAGTCACGTGGGAGTTGACAACGAAGTTCTTGATTTGTTCATGTGTCATCCCGAAGTCCATATTACCTTCTACGAAGGCTTCTATGGCATCAGCTGATAAAGTCATAAATTAAAATTGCAATCCTTGTTTTATAGGTAATGGTGTCCAGTTATCGTCCTCGGTATTTCCTAAGTCAATAGCTTGTTGCTGTGGCATAGGAACTCCAAGGTATTTTTCCCATAGAACATTAAGTTCTTTTATTGTAACACAGTTTTTAAATTCTTGCTTAAGAGCAACCATTGCTCTGTAAAGTCCTTTAACTTTATTTTCAAAAGTTGTTTGTCCTGTGAGAACTTCAGTTGCTAATGCTTCTACAGTAACACCTTTAATAGTAGCAAGATTATTTAGTAATGGTGCACCACCTGATAAATTGTTTGCTTCCTGCACCTGTGTGTCCCATAGGAATTGTTCAAGTTTAGATTCCTCTGCTTTTAGTGATAAGAACTTTCTATCATACTCATCTTCAATAATAAGTTTTGCACCAAGTTTCATAAACTGAATAGCAGCGTCAATTCTTTCTTGTGGTAATTTTATCTCAGTCTTAGGTCCTTGTATTGATACTGCATATTCATCACTAGTTGATAAAGGATCTTCATCTGTAACCTTAACTGTAGCACGTATTTCAGCAAAGTGTTTTGTTCCATACTTAGCAAGAAGTTCAGTAACCTCTTCGTATGAACCACTCAACTTAGGAAGTTCTCTTACCCATTCTTCTTTGATAGAGAATACAATAAGACCATACATGTTCCACATTAAATCTACAGATTCCATGTGATCAATTGCAGAACAATACCTAGCAACGTAATACTTACGTTTTTCTGTTCCCTCTAATATTGCGAGGACTTCTGTATCTAAATTAATTCCGTCAGACATAATTACATTCCTGTGTATCCATATTGTAGAGTTCCAAACTCTATTCCTGCAGCAGATGCAGATCCACTAATTCCCGACCTATCCATTCTACTATCTCTGTTGAAACTATGACTTGCATAGGTAAAGAGATAACCATTGTTGTTCTGGTTGCCATCATACTGTCCACAAATAAATCCATATTCGTTTCCAGTGTGCATTGATTCCTCACCAGTAGTTATACCAGTTTTACTTACACTTGCCATACGACCACCGTTATAGGAGTCTCTCAAGTGCCAGTCACAACTAGTTCTATATCCTCCACAAGTGTTCCAGTATGAAAATCCATTTCTACTAGACAGTGTTTTGTTGGAACCATCAGTTCCTGGTGAGTCTGTCCATGATGTAAATGTTTCTGTTGAGAAGTTATATGCTTGTGCACCACCCTGTCTAATCCACCCTACAGTAGCACCTTGACCCCCTGCAGGGTTGTTCTGTGTTCCGTTTGGATGGTTTGTGCTAAATTGATTTGCTTCTGTTGATAAATTATATCTTATCATATTACTAGAGTTTCCACCACCATGAACATAAGCATATATAAAGTCTCTACCCATAGCTGAGCAGCGGTTCTTAGTTCCAACCATGGATGTTGCAGCACCCAAATTAGATTCAGTATTCATGTTTAACTTAGAAACATAACTTGTAGTTGAGTCCCAAGAGTTACCTGTAGCAAAGATGTATCCAATCATAGCTGTGCTTGGTTTACCATCAATATATGCACCTGACTGTGATGCTAAATCTCCTAAGTTTGATTGTGTAAATGTTGCATGAACAAGTCTGTTTACGTTTCTCCAAGACTGTGCTCCACGATATCCACAACAACTAAATCCTCTTGTGATATTAAATCCTGCTTTATATTTCGATTGTGAATATCCTGCTAAACCAGATGCACCTTCTCCAGTTACATCCCAATATGCTGTTCCTGATGTTCCACCAGATCTAAGAACTGCACCAAGGTTAGAAGCACTCTGTGTTGGTAGTGTGACAAATGGAGATCCGTTCTGTAGTAGTTGTCCACTAAAATCAATATTACCAGTAACTCCAACGTTTCCTTGGAAAGTTGCACCACCAGTAGGGAATGCAACTGTACCAGTTCCATTCAGGTTTGTAACTTCATCAACTTTAATTCTTGATGCCATTAGATGTTCACCTCTTCTACTTCTAATTTATCAGGATCTACTTTTACAAATAGGTCATTCTCACATGCATGTGCAATAATCTCTGTAAGATTAAAACCACTTTCATCAGGTAAGTTAAATTTGTTTGGAGGAATAGATTGAAACTCTTCGTAAACTATAGTACCATCTTTATCTTTCCACTGTAAGACATAACGGAAGGATCCATTTCTTCCTAATACTCTTCCATTTTTCATGACTGTCAATTTGACAGCATCACCATACTCTATGCTAGGCACGCTAGGCATAGTAGTCTGTTCGCCAAAAATAGTTTCGTCAGTGCTCATTTTACGTAGTATGCTCCATAGTTGAAATAGTCACTTCCAGAACTGTTCCAGAAAGCAGCGTTCTGATAGTTTGCACCATTACCACCCCAGAAACTTCCAGACCAACATGCTCCATACCACCAAGGTGCAGAGTTGTATAAGTTGGCACAGTTAGCACCATACTGATCTTGGTCTCTATCAGTAGTAGTAAAGTTGTATCCATTACCAATATGATACGCCCAAACACCAGGTGTTCCTCCTAGTTGCACATTCAAGTTTGCTTCACCAACCCAGTCATAGTTGGTTCCCCAACCAGTCCAAGTCCATCTTGCTCTATTACTATGAGATCCAGTAGTTCCCAAAGGCACTGCTGAGTTAGCAACATAGTATACAACATTTCTTCCTGCATTATTATTTTGAGCAATATCGTTCCACGCATTTAATCCTGCCCATAATGTAAATTGTTTAGGATCACCAGATCCATATACACCACCATTAGAATACCAGTCTGATGATGTTGCTGCCTGTGCGTATGTCAATGCAGGAATACTAACGTTAAATGCATGACCAGCAACAAGACTCCATCCACCACCATCATATACAGTATCAATCCAAACTTGTTTTGCTGAACCCTCAACTAAAACATAATACCAACCCGTAGCAGGATTGCTTACGTTAGTCATAACATCAGTTGCTTTTGCTAATGCTTTCTCAGCACTGCTTCCGTCTGGTTTTTCTTCACCCATCGCTATCCAATCATTACCATTATATCCTTCATATCTTGCTAATTCAGTATTAAAACCTACCTGTCCTACTTCAGGCACTGATGGACGGTTTGCTGTTGTCCATTCTGGCAACCTTATGGTTCCCTCAATTTTCATTTGATGTCCACTAGGCAATCTAACGTTATTAGAATATGTTGATAAACCTTGTAAATCGTGGACGTTAATCGTGCTCATTTTAAACTACGCTCCAAGAACCACCAGTATTAACTGTAATGGTGACACCATTATTTATAGTGATAGGACCAGCGGACATACAGTTATCACCATTGTTGACGTTGATGTTTTCGGCAACACTGTTACGGTTTCTTCTAAAGACTCCGTATGTATCAATCCATAACTTGTCTCCACCAGCTCTTAATACTGTGGATTTCTGTCCAGATGATAGACTCTCAGATGCATTTAAATTAAGACCATTTAGTTGAACAACTTCTAGACCATATGTTGATTGTGTTCTGTCACTACCTGAGTAGACTGTCCAACAACCACTAGAATCAAGAGATCCAATACCAGTGTTAGCATTGTTTCTAAAGTAGAAGTCATCACCTGTTCTAAAGTATGTGTCATCATTATTAGAGAAGTAGAATCTTTCCTGACCACCAGCATCTAAGATCCACTGGTTAACTGTACCCTGTAAGTATGGAAGGTTAAGTGCACTATAACCATCAAGTAAGTCTGCGTTAAGATTAGGACATACAGTTGTAGATGTAACAGAGATTGGTGCAGTACCAATTGCGATAGTAGATATCATCTGCTGATTGGTTCGCATTGTTTTCTGCAACTGCAATCCACCATCTGCTCTGAAGTATGCTGCTTCAACAGGGGTTCCAGTGGTTCCAGTTCTAAAACGAATAGCAGCAGAAGAACTACCAAGACCATTGTATACCTGATCAAAGTAAACGTCTCCGACACTGTTATCATAACGTAGTAAGAAACCTTCAGTTGTACCATTGTTCTGACCAGTCATTCTGATCTGAGGATCAGCATCACTATTAGTACTTCCTGTTCCTGCAGAAATTCTAAGTTCAGCAGTAGATGCACTATCACTGTAAATGTGAAGTAGTGTGCTTGGATTATTTGCCTGATTACCAATACCTACATTCTCACCTCTCCATACCATTGTGGTATTTGAATCACTAGTTCCATAGTATAAGTAAGTTGCATTGTATCCAAAGTATTTGCTATCATTACCTATTCTGATAGCACCAATGTTTGAATTGGCTTTACCTTTGAGTGCTAATGTATTAGTTGTAGATTTACCAAGAGTAATACCATTAGTATCTGCAAGACTTAATGTTCCTGCACCGTTGTTAGTAAAGATACCTTGGTCACCTGTTAAGTCATTGACTGTTAAG
>MDTB01214015.1_pt1 | contig 16782 bp, 13 predicted proteins | sample 811161 | NCBI WGS metagenome assembly MDTB01 (sample SAMN05326650, study PRJNA326480) | marine metagenome | isolation source: seawater | place: Mediterranean Sea | collected 2009
CTTGCGACGCGTGCCTCGGCGATTATGGTTCAGCGACATGGAACCTCTGATGTTATTCCTGATTTAAAAGACATAGAGGATGAGTTTGGTCCGCAGCCGACCTAGATTTCCAAACAATTTATATAGTAACTTTTATGCCTAAGGGATAAAATTCTGCCGACCGGCCCTGATACAATGCCATCTAGGTTTGTTTAGAAAGAATAAAAATGGTAAATAAAATCACTACACATCAAGCAGAAGATGATGCGCGCAATGAAAATATTTTTATTTATGTAAATGGAGAGCTTAAACCAAAAAAAGCGGCTGTTATAAGCGTTTATGACAGTGGCTTTATGCTTGGCGATGGGGTTTGGGAAGGCGTTCGTTTATATAATGGTACTTGGGCTTTTCTTGACGATCATCTCGACCGCTTAATAGAGGCTTCAAAAGCGATTGATCTCGACCTAGGTTTAAACCGAGAGAGTGTAAAAAAAGCCTTATTAGAGACACAAGTTGCTAATAATATGACAAATGATGCACATGCGCGTATAATGTTCACACGCGGCGTCAAGGTCCGGCCATTTCAACATCCGTCTTTATCTGTTTCTGGTCCAACCTTTGTGATTATAATGGAGCATTCTCGCCCAAGCGCGCCACGCCCCGTCCGTCTTGCAACTGTTCCACATTTTCGTGGATTGCCGATGACGCAAGATCCCAAGTTAAACTCTCATTCAAAGCTGAATTGCATCCTTGCTTGTATCTCTGCGGATAAAGCTGGTGCGGATGAGGCTTTGATGCTGGATATCCATGGATTCGTGAACACTACTAATGCCTGCAATTTTTTTATTGTCCGCAAGGGAGAGGTTTGGACCAGCACGGGTGATTATTGTATGAATGGAATTACCCGACAAAGAGTGATTGACCTTTGTCACCAAAATGAAATTCCAGTTTTTGAGAAGAATTTCTCATTGGTTGACGTTTATGGGGCGAACGAGGCTTTTCTTACTGGGACCTTTGGCGCGCAAACGCCTGTCAGTGAATTGGATGGTCGCATTATTGGTACTGGTGACTTGGGCCCAGTAACCATCAGAATTAGATCTCTTTACAAGGATCTCATAAACAAGATCTGTGCTTGATGCGTCTTGCTGTTTGGTCGGGGCCGCGCAATATTTCAACTGCTATGATGTATTCGTTTGCGAATAGATCAGACTTTGAGGCAGTGGATGAGCCATTTTATGCCTCATATTTAAAATTCACTGGGTTAAATCATCCAATGCGCGACGAAATTTTGGCCTCTCAGTCAATTAATCCAACAGAGGTTATTGAAACCTTAACTGGTGAGCAAAATATTGGGTCATTGAGTCAGTATCAAAAGCATATGACGCAGCATATGACTCCTAAAATCCCTCGTAAGTGGATGCTTGATGTTACCAATGTTTTTTTGTTGCGTCATCCAGCCCGTGTCGTTTCCAGTTTTGCTAAAAAATATTCCAATCTAACGGTCAATGATATTGGGGTTTCCCAACAAGTTGCTTTGTTTAAATATCTTCGCGCTGCGGGACAAAACCCCTTAGTTCTAAATAGTGAGGATCTTAGACAAGATCCAGAGACCAAGCTTAGGCAGCTTTGTTATGGTCTTGGAATTGAATTCCAACCTAGCATGCTCGGTTGGCCAAAAGGGGGCATGCCTTGTGACGGTGTGTGGGCTCGCCATTGGTATGGCGCGGTGCATAGTTCCAGCGGCTTTGGTGATAAAGAAGGTGCTCTGCCAAAGCTCAGCAGGCACTTGTCAGATGTTGTTAATAAAGTGCTGTTGGATTATAATTTTATGATGAAGTTTAGCCTTTAAGCCAATGAATTACTAAGCAGACTTTGATTAAATATTTTTTTCGCATGCTCTTTAACATAAATACGAATCCAAGGGGTAAACTTTTTGGATAAACATGCAACCTCATTGAGAAGTGTGTGATAATCGATCCAGCGAACATCAATAACCTCGTCTGGATTAAGGTTCAAAGTTGGTTTTTGTGCAACATGAATTACGAAAAGGTCAACAACTTCATGCTCGATGAGGCCACCTCCAACTTCTGCCCGATATTCAATCGTATCACGATAAACTGGAAGCGTATCCTTTAGGCCTAGTTCCTCATTCATTCGCCGTATTGCGCAGGCCTTTGAGTCTTCTTCCCAATTTGGGTGTGTGCAGCAGGTATTGGCCCAAAGGCCAGGTGTGTGGTATTTTCCAAGAGCGCGCCTTTGGATCAATATCTCTTGTCCGTATATCATGAAAACGGATACTGCTTTGTGTTTGAGGCCTTTCAAATGCGCTTCAAGCTTTTCAACGGGTTGAATTTTATCATTCACCCAGGCTGGGATCATCACATTCATATGCGGTCTGCAGAAATGAAACCCATCAAGTGGGCAAGGTTCTTAATCCCAATTTTGACATGTGCCATCGGTCTTGCACGAACCAGTTTTTTGTTCATATACGCCTCGAATGTGAGCCTTTGGACATCCACATCATGACAAAGCGATACAAACCGTTCCCGACGGTCATCTGATTTATAATATGCATTTTGCATTGAGGCCAAAACACGAAATACAGTTTTATGTTCGCGCATGAACATGCTTCTGGCAAGTTTTAGTTTGCGTACTTGGCCCGAGGTCAAACAGGCCGCAGCCGCCGTCGCTGCTACACGGCCACCAACCATTGCATAGTAAATGCCTTCTCCAGAGCTGGGTGCAACAACGCCTGCCGCATCTCCAGCTAAAACAACATCTCTTCCGTTATCCCAACGGTCCATCGGCCTTAAGGGAATTGGCGCGCCTTCCTTGCGAATAGTTCTGCATCCATCCAATCCTGAGGATTTGCGGAGTTTGGCAGTAGCATCTTTGAGATCAATACCATCCTTACCAGTTCCCATGCCAACACTGGCTGAATGACCATGCGGAAAGACCCAACCATAAAAGTCAGGCGAAATCTCACCATCGTAAATTACATCACAGCGTTCTGGATCATATCCTGCGTTTTTTGTGGGTGCTTCAATGATTTCATGATAAGCAATTACATATGGTATTTTATCCCCGCCGGGGACTTCCGCGCGTGCAACTGATGATCTTGCACCATCCGCCCCGATAATCAGCCTCGTTTCTAAAGCTATATTTTTTCCTGATGCTTTATCTTTGAAGTGGACAAATGTGCCTGCGTCGTTGCGTTCTATCGTGCGGAAAGTTCCAGTAAAGCGTTTTGCTCCAGCGTCCTCAGCGCGATGTCTTAAAAACTCGTCATAGACATCCCGATCAATCATTCCTACGTAGCCGTTTTCAATTGGAATATCGACAGCTCGCTGTGTCGGGGATACCATTCGAGCAGTTTTAATTTTTGCAACGATTTGTTTTTCTGGAATATTAAAGTCTGAAACAAGTCTTGGGGGTATTGCACCGCCACATGGCTTTATTCGACCGTCGCGATCAATCAGTGCTACCTTATGACCACTTCTTGCTAGATCCTCTGCAGCGGTTGCGCCAGACGGCCCACCGCCAATTACTACAACATCAAACATTTTTACTCTCCTGGTACCATTTCAGGCGATATGGATCGCTCTGACATAATTTTCATTGCCATAGTTGCTGAGACGAGAAAAATCGCCGCTTCAAACAAAAAGACGCTTCCATAAGCGGTTGCCACACTTTCTGAGACAAGTTTCATAAGATCGACTGACAGGGCTCCTAGCAAACCACCGAAGCCTGCAGCAATTGCTTGCGCTGCACCCCATATCCCCATACGAGTACCTTCTCTGCTACTGCGTCCTTGTCCAGCGAGAGACATCATTGAACCAATTGCAGCTACAGCAAACATACCATTGAAAAACCCTAGAAATGTGACTGCAATTGAAAGGTAATATGCAGGTGCACCTATTCCTAAACACGCTATCCCAAAGAGGCTAATCGCTGATCCGATACATCCTGAGACAATCCAGACTTTAAGACTGCCAAGGTTTAAGCCAGTGCAGATAATACCAACGCAGAGCATCCCAAGAAATACTCCCCCGTTTTGTGCGCCTGACAATGACGTTGATTCACCGGGTGTGAAGCCAAAAACGAGTCCTGCATAGGGTTCAAGAATAAGTTCTTGCATAAAATACGCAGTCATCGACAAGAATACAAATATAGCAAAATTCCGAGCTTTATGCTCGGACCAGATTTCGACAATCCCCACAATAAATGAACTCTCCTGATCAAGAACGGGTTGATTTTGTTCAGTTTCTACTTTCCACATTGCGAGAGTTGTTAAAGCAACTGCACCAGTCGAGACTATCACAACAATCTTTATTAAAAGTGCGTGTGAATATGGTTCCAACATCGCGCCTGTTATTCCTGCGGTAATGGCAATACCTGCAATCATCATTAACCAGGTGATTGTTGCTGCAGCTGCGCGTCGTCGAGGCGCAGTTGATGTTGATAGAAGGGCTAGCAGAGATGTGCCTGATGCTCCGACACCAATGCCTATTAAAAAATATGCAATTAAAGAGGTGAGCATGCCAATTGCGAAATTATTATCCAAAATTGGAATAGATGTTGCTGCTAAAATACCGCCAGCTCCCAGAATAGCCATGCCACTAATTATCCACGGTGTCCGTCGACCACCTGTATCTGAGTGGAACCCCCAATTTGGCCTCGTAATCTGAATCCCATAGTGAAGACCGACTAAGACACCCGGAAGAACGGCAGGTAGTGCCAGCTCAACAACCATGAGCCTGTTAAGTGTGGCAGTCATGAGAACAACGACTGAGCCAAGGCTCATTTGTACAAGGCCAAGTCTTATTATTGAAAGCCAACTTAAGTTCATATCCCACTCTCCAGAATACGCAATGCAAATGCGCAAACCATCATTCCGCTGACGTACATCGTAACGCCCGTTGCATTATACCAAGGTGCTTTGCCTTTTGGGTCACGCATCATTGTCTGCATGGCCCAAACCTGTCCAAGTATAAGTGCAGATATCACGATTCCATAGAGTGATGGGCCGATCCAGATAAAAAGCAGTAAAACAACCATAAATTGGGCGATAGCCATAGTTAGGCATGCAATAAGTGCTGCTGTTCGTGGGCCGAAAACAACAGGTAGCGAACGAATACCAGTCTGACGATCGCCTTCTAACGCTTTAAAATCGTTCAGCGTCATGATTCCATGAGCTCCAATTGCATATAGCGCGGCGATAATGATAATTTTTGGACTTGGTATAGAGGCCGATATAACAGCAGCTCCAGTAAACCAAGGCAGGCCTTCATAGCAAAGCCCAACCAATCCGGGACCCCACCAGCCAGATTTCTTTAATCGAAATGGTTCAGCAGAATATACCCATGCCGCGACAACAGCAAAAGCAGTCGCAATAAAACCCCAGATACCGAGGTATGATCCTAAAATTAATGAGATAACCGTCATTATTAATGCGATCCAAAGACCCCATTTACCTGGAATTCTTCCCGAGGGTATCGGTCTTTCCGGCTGATTTATTGAGTCTACATGGCGATCACACCAATCATTGGCTGCTTGACTCATTCCGCAAACGACAGGGCCAGCCAGAAAAATACCTAGAAATACTACCCAAAGTTGCGAATTAAAGCTAACACCCGCGGAAATAGCGCCACATGTATACGCCCACATGGGCGGGAACCACGTGATAGGCTTTATAAGCTCCAGAGCTGCAAATAAGTTAGGCCTCTTGCTGGAGTGTAAGTCTTGTAAGACAGTCATATGTCTAGTTTGCCTGACATTATCGAGTGACGCAAGTAAAAGAAAGCGTTAAAAGCATTAACTTTTTTGGCAAAGCATCACTAAATAACTCTAAAGGCTCTAGTCTTTCGCGACTAAACCAAATTTACGAAGTTTCACATAAAGACTTTGACGAGAAAGGCCTAGCATCTCTGCAGCTGCAGCACGATTGTTTTTCGTCATTGCGATTGCAGTTTCAATACACATTTTTTCAATCATGTCATTCGTCTCGCCGACTATCTCCTTTAGTGTGGCGGACCCAACAAGGTCTACGATGCTTGATTTAGACGGCGTTTGAGATTGACTCGGCCTCGGTCTAAGCGTTTCGGCGCGGTTTGCATCGCGAATCACAAATGCAACTAGAGGTCGACTGGCAGTTCCTAAGTGGGCCACGGATGCCTCAACGCTTAGCTTAGCTCCAAATTCATTCCGAATTTCAGTCGCATAAATCCGGACCTGCCCACTTCGAACCACATTGTCCAACATCAAAGCCAGATCTATCTGTCCACGGGAAAGAAAATTAGCGAGACTTCGCCCTTGGATCTTTGGAAGACTTGGAGCATTTATAAGGTCGAGGAAACCATTATTAGCGACCTCTATTACTCCATTAGCCTGCGTGAACACGATTGCGTCGGAACCAGCCTGGTAAAGCGATAAAAGATTTTTGGAAAGATCGTCATCCTTAACCACTTTTTGTTCATCTGTTTCGAGCCTACACAGAATGAAACGTTCTCCCGCAGAGCGAAAGGCCGAAGGGCTTAATCTTACCTCATTACCGCTAGCTTCTAGAGAACCTCTAATTTCAACGGCAGGTTCAGATTCAGATGCATTTAGTAAACTATCTACGAATTCACCCGTTCTGCGATTTTTGAAATGACTGGCAAAAAATGAACCTTGCAAAGTATCAATATCTTCAACCAATATTTCGGCAGCTACTGAGTTCGTTTCTTTGATTCGTCCATCTGAAGCGGATAGAAAAACAAATGCATCCCGCGTCTGTGACAATAACATCCTAAAGCGCGCGTCAAATTTCCTGTTTTCTTCGTAACCGCGTTCCATTGCGATTTGGGCTTTGACCAATTGCTGCTGTGTTTCCGCTAAAAATCTTAAGTCTCTGCCTAACATCAAAATAGTGTCATGGGTTCCAACGCGGTGAATACTGTAACTGACTGGAAATTTCCACACAGCGTTATCCTGATGGTTAAGCTCAACCGCACGTAAAACACTTTTGCCATTTGAGATTTTCTCAAATACATTATCAAATTTTGGTAGGCAATCTGGTGTTAAAAACTCTCTGATCGACCGTCCCTGCCAGTGATCTAAATTTCCTAGGCCTTTTTCGGCCTCGTTAACAAGTATTGAAAGAATCTTCCCGTCAAGCTTTAAAAATAGAGCAATATCGGATCCTGCGGCAAGAATGCCGCCAAGGTATTCTGGCTCGATCATAGGGACGGAGCCAAAGTCCCAAAATTTAGATTGGCTAGTTTTCATTAAGAAGCTCTCTCAATACCATGAAAGATAGGTTTTTTTATAGCTGCACTTTTCAGGGCAACATCGACTTCATTGGTTATTAGATCTACGTCGAGCTCGCGGCGATCGTCTTCCTCTAAGAGATCGATAATTGGGCCACCCAAAACCATTGTTGGCAGATCCACTACCCTAGATTTGAGCATCGCTGACACTTTTTTAACATCTTCGAAGGCAACCATACATGAACAAGAAAACAATATCAGCTGATAATCACCTTTTTCTGCTGTTTCTAACAGCGCTTTATCTGAAGCGCCTATCATAAGGTTAACAGAGTATCCTCGTCGGCGTAGTTGATCTGCAAGAACAAGAGGACCCAGTGTGTGATCATCGCTTTGACACACTATAAGGAATACTCCCTCCTCATCTGCTTTAAAGGCAGCATCCCCCCAACGCAAAGAAAGGCTTTTCAGCAATCCTTGAAGTCTTACTGTTCCTAGGCTGACTTGACCAAAACTGCGCAGGTTTTCCATCCATCCATCGCCCAAGATGCGGGCAGCATCAGGAATGCAGCAATCGATGAGCAACTCCCTCGAAACACCACGCCTCAACAAGGCATCAAGCACATCATCATGTTCGAAAGTACCGTCGGTTGTGGTAATATTAGCAAGCCAAACAGAAGTCTCTACTACACTCTTTCGGCTTTCTGCTGGTGACTTTTTCCCAAGCCCCTCGATTACAAGTTTTGCAAGCTCTTCAACTTGCAAAGAACCTGAATTAAAAAATTCATTCCCAGACATCTTCATCTTCCCGTTAGTCCGATAGAGGGGTTTAAAGATGTCGATTGGCTGTCTCTACCAGACTTTATAGTGAGCTTTCCGTATATTTTTCTAAAAGTCAAAAGGAATACGAATCGAACATAAAAATTAAAGGTGTAAAATGCTCAGAATAATTTGTCATGCGGCCCTCTTCCACTCTTTTGTACTTGATAAAGTCTCCTTACGATTAAAATACACGTTTGTCATTTAAAAATGTAAGTTTTAATTGACACTTTTTGGTCTTAGAGATTACGGTGGAGAGGGAAAATACGTAAGGAGTCGCCGATGCCCCTTTATTACGAGGGTCAAGCCACTACTAGGGAACTGTACACGAAAGAGCAGCGCCAACGGAGAGATACAACTAAATGGACTTTTGTTCAGGGAGTTCTCGCACCGGTACAATTTTTTGTATTTTTGATTTCAGTGATTCTTGTCGTTCGTTATTTGGTGACCGGTGAGGGATACGCTGTTGCGACTATCTCGATAATTGTAAAGACCCTTGTATTATATACCATCATGATAACTGGTGCGATATGGGAAAAGGTAGTGTTTGATCAATATCTTTTAGCACCCGGTTTCTTTTGGGAAGATGTAGTTAGTTTTTTTGTCATTGGGTTGCATACTATATATTTAGTATGCCTTTTCATGGACTTAATTAGCGCCCAGATGTTGATGTACCTAGCTCTTTCAGCTTATCTTATATATGTTTTAAATGCAGTTCAGTTTCTTTTAAAACTTCGGACGGCGCGTTTACAGAACGTGCCGGAGTTCAGTCATGCTTAAGTCAAATGCAACAAGCTGTAGTAATGCGCCCATCCTTAAAGAGAGGGGGCAAAGAGAAGTGTTCTGCGGACTTACCTCTATTATTTGGCTGCACCGAAAGATGCAGGATGCGTTTTTTCTTGTGGTTGGATCTCGTACTTGTGCGCATCTCTTACAAAGTGCAGCTGGTGTTATGATTTTTGCTGAACCACGCTTTGGTACTGCTATTTTAGAGGAAACAGACCTTGCTGGCCTTGCAGACGCACAGCAAGAGTTGGACCGCGAAGTAGAGCGCTTATTGTCAAGAAGACCTGACATACGCCAATTGTTTTTGGTTGGGTCATGTCCTTCAGAGGTTATAAAACTCGATTTGGCAAAGGCAGCTCAGAGACTTTCTCAGTTATATGCACCCTCTGTAAGGGTTTTGAATTTTACTGGCTCTGGTATTGAAACAACATTCACACAAGGTGAGGATGAATGCCTTGCCTCTATGGTGCCCGTTTTAAACGAATCAGGTCAAAAACAGCTTTTGGTTATTGGCGCTCTTCCCGATGTTGTTGAAGATCAAATGCGAAACCTTCTTTCAGCGATGGGCATTAACGACGTTGCAGTCCTTCCTGCAACGAGTGCAAAACATGCGGTTACCGTTGGCAAAAATACAATCTTTGTGGCGACGCAACCATTTTTAGGTGAGACCCATTCCGCACTCGAGCGGCGCGGGGCCCGCCACTTGCCGGCACCGTTTCCATTCGGAGCAGAGGGAACAACGGCATGGTTAAACGTGATTGCGACTGAATTTGGAATTTCTAACGAACGATTCGAACAAGTGGTGTCGGCTCCCCGTGCCCGTGCAAGAAAGGCCATTTCGCAGGCCTCAGAGGTTTTAAGCGGCAAATCGGTTTTCTTTTTTCCTGATAGCCAACTTGAAATTCCGCTTGCTAGGTTTCTAGTCGCCGAATGTGGGATGACAGCTATAGAGATTGGTGCTCCCTTTATTCATAAGGGCTTGGTGGGGCCAGACCTGGATCTTATTCCAGAGGGGCCTGTTATATCAGAGGGTCAGGATGTCGATTTACAATTGGACCGTGTTCTAAAGGCCCGCCCAGACCTGACGGTTTGTGGGCTTGGTCTTGCCAATCCGCTTGAGGCAAAAGGATTGACAACCAAGTGGGCGATCGAACTTGTGTTCACTCCAGTGCATTTTTACGAACAAGCCGGTGATTTGGCCGGACTTTTCTCTCGACCCCTTCGTAGGCGTGCTGCTTTGTGTCGCGAGGCTGCTGCATGAAGCTTACGGTTTGGACATATGAAGGACCACCACATGTTGGAGCGATGCGCGTTGCGACAGGCATGACTAACTTGCATTATGTTCTTCATGCGCCGCAGGGTGATACATATGCCGATCTGCTATTTACCATGATCGAGCGTCGCAATCACCGACCTCCAGTTACATATACAACGTTTCAAGCGCGTGATCTCGGCTCAGATACGGCAAATCTGTTCAAAACCGCCTGTCAGGATGCCTATGAGCGGTTCAAACCTGAAGCTATTCTTGTGGGGGCGTCTTGTACTGCTGAACTTATTCAAGATGATCCAGGCGGTATGGCGGAGAATATGGGCCTCAAGGTGCCAGTTATAGCGCTCGAGCTTCCAAGCTATCAAAGAAAAGAAAACTATGGTGCCGATGAGACCTTTTTTCAACTTGTCAGAGCGTTAGCCCGTCCAGTTGAAAAGACTGCACAAATCACCTGTAATTTAATTGGCCCAACTGCGCTGGGTTTTCGTCATCGAGACGATATAGACGAGCTGAGTGGGCTTTTGTCTGACATGGGTGTCAGTGTTAATGTTGTCGCTCCAATGGGGTCAACCCCGAGCGATATTAAACGGCTTGGTGCCGCACATTTCAATGTTCTTATGTATCCAGAAACTGGCGAAACCGCTGCTCGCTGGATGGAGCGCGATCTTGGCCTGCCTTACACCAAAGTTGTTCCCATTGGGGTTGGTGCTACGCGTGATTTTCTCAACGAAGTTTCCCAGATTACGGGTCTTAGTCCTGTTGTTGACGATACCAGGTTGCGATTGCCATGGTATTCTGCGTCGGTTGATAGCACCTATCTTACGGGCAAGCGTGTTTTTATCTTTGGTGACGGAACACATGCCATGACAGCAGCGCGGATTGCGCGGGATGAGATGGGCTTCGAAGTTGTTGGCATTGGTTGCTATAACCGTGAAATGGCTAGGCCGGTTCGCGCCTTGGCAAAATCATTTGGTTTAGAGGCTTTGATTACTGATGATTATCTAGAGGTTGAGCGTTGTATAGAAAATCTTTCTCCCGAAATGATCTTGGGCACTCAGATGGAACGTCATATTGGAAAGAGGTTGGGTATTCCTTGTGCTGTTATATCAGCCCCGGTCCACGTACAGGATTTCCCTTCGCGCTATTCCCCACAAATGGGTTTTGAGGGCGCAAATGTAATCTTTGACACATGGGTCCATCCACTGGTTATGGGTTTGGAAGAGCATCTGCTGCATATGTTTCGAGACGACTTTGAATTTAATGATGAAGCAGGACCAAGTCACCATGGTGGCCATGCAGCTCAACGTGCCCCGTCAGTCGACAGCGTGGATCTTGAGCCAACAAAGGGCCTAGAATTAGAGAGTCAAAGCTTTGAAATGACTTGGTTAAGCGATGCTGAAAAAGAGTTAAAGAAAATACCATTTTTTGTTCGAGGAAAGGCGCGGCGGAATACGGAGACTTATGCGCTGACTCAAGGTGTAAAGAAAATATCAGTAGACACTCTTTACGAAGCGAAGGCTCATTATGCGCGATAACATCTTCTCTCCGGTTTACCGATTTGTTGTAATTACCTTGGACAGCCATGCGGCGGGCCCTGCCGCGCGCGTTTCTAGTGACCTTGCAATGGATTTTCCAGGACTTGAAGTTTCTATTCATCCAGCTGCAACCTGGGCCGAGAATCCCGATGCGCTTGAAGAGGCGCGGACTGCGGTGCGTCAAGCTGACATGATTGTTGCTAATCTGCTCTTTATCGAAGAACACATCAACTTTATCCTTCCAGATATTGTTGCGCGTCGTGAGGCCTGCGACGCCGTGGTAGGTGTCATTGCTGATACTCAGATCACGAACCTCACCAAAATGGGTGATCTTGATATGTCAAAGCCCTCTTCGGGCGCAATGAAACTTTTGAAAAAACTTAAGCCAAATACCAAGAGATCATCTTCTGGTGAGGCTTCTGCTAAAATGCTGCGTCGCTTGCCTCAGATCCTTAAGTTTTTGCCAGGGAAGGCACAAGATTTACGGGCTTATTTCCTGACAATGCAATATTGGCTAGGGGGATCTGACGATAATATGCGCGAAATGCTGCGGTTTTTGCTTTCGCGGTATTCAAGTTGTGAAGACTGGCACCAGGTTAAAGCTGCTGCACCTATTAATTATCCCGAGGTAGGTATCTATCACCCTGATCTGCCAGAAAACGGCGTCACAACTGAACTGGCCAATTTACCGCGCCCTGCAGGCCAATGCTCTACTATTGGGATCGTTATGTTGCGCAGTTATATCCTTGCTGGAGATACCGCACATTACGATGGCGTTATTCGCGCTTTGGAAGCCAAGGGCATGGCAGTGATACCAACCTTTGCTGGCGGGCTTGACGCAAGGCCAGCGATCGAACGCTATTTAAAAGACGCCCATGGTTCGCGTATTGATTGCATGATCTCATTAACTGGTTTCTCATTGGTTGGTGGGCCTGCCTATAACGATAGTGATGCTGCGGTGTCTGTGCTGTCAGGTTTGGATGTACCTTATGTAGCTGCCCATTCTCTGGAATTTCAGACATTGGGTCAATGGGCTGATTCAGATGGTGGCCTGGGTCCTGTAGAAACTACAATGCTTATTGCGCTGCCTGAGATTGACGGCGCGACAAACCCGACTGTATTTGGGGGGCGCCATGGGACGAACGGGTGTCGGGGGTGTTCGCATATGTGCGATAATGCTTCGGCGGTAAAAGAAATGGCGCCGTGTTATGAACGCATCACATCGCTCGCAGAAAAGGTAAAGCGGTTATCTGCTTTGCGGCGCAAAAAGAATGCTGAAAAAAAGGTTGGTGTCGTTTTATTTGGTTTCCCACCAAATGCCGGTGCAGTTGGAACAGCGGCGTATCTTTCTGTTTTTGAAAGCCTACATAATACACTTAAACGGATGGCCCAAGATGGTTATACGCTAGACGTACCAGACACTGTCGAAGATTTGAGAAAAATTGTTTTGAAGGGTAATTCTGCAACTTATGGTCAAGAAGCCAATGTTGCAGCGCATGTTGATGCTGATACCATCGTACGCATTACACCACCTCTAAAAGTGATCGAAAGTGTTTGGGGTCCAGCGCCGGGGCGCATTCAGTCGGATGGGCGTGGAGTTTTTGTTCTTGGTGCACATTTTGGCAATGTCTTTGTTGGAGTGCAGCCAACATTCGGTTACGAGGGTGATCCGATGCGCCTTTTGTTTGAAAAAGGCTTTGCGCCAACTCATGCTTTTGCAACGTTTTATTTGTGGCTGAAAGAAATTTACCAAGCGGATGTAATTCTGCATTTTGGTATGCATGGCGCACTTGAGTTTATGCCTGGCAAGCAAGCTGGTCTTGGTGCGCGTGATTGGCCTGATAGGCTCATAGGTGAGATGCCAAATGTATATCTTTATGCATCTAACAATCCGTCTGAGGCCACACTGGCCAAACGTCGTTCAGGTGCCGTAACAGTCACACACTTGACTCCGCCGCTTTCCGCTTCAGGCGTTTACAAAGGACTATCTGATCTTAAGGATTCGCTGACTAGATGGCGCGGTATGGATTCAGTTGATCCATTGCGTCATGAGCTAGAAAATCTGATCGTAGATCAAGCTGAAGCTGTTGATCTCGGCGGTGCTGATCCAGAAGCATTGTGGTTGAAGTTGCTTGAGACGGAAGATGCACTTATTCCAGATGGGCTGCATATTCTTGGACGCCCCATGAACGATCAAACTCGCGCTGATCATATTGCGACTATGGCGGATCAAACACCGGAAATCCTGGCGCGTGTAGATACTCTGTTGCAAGAAGAAACGGAGCTTCCAGCCCTCATGCGCGCACTTGACGCTCGCTTTATTGCGCCAGTCGCGGGTGGAGATCTTATCCGATCTCCCAAAGTTCTTCCAACGGGTCGTAATATTCATGCTTTTGACCCTTTCCGGATGCCCACTGCTTTTGCGATGGCTGACGGCGCCCGTCAGGCGAAATTGTTGATCGATACTCATAAGGACCTGCCGCGTACTGTAGCGCTAGTGCTTTGGGGGTCCGATAATATAAAATCTGATGGGGGTCCGATTGCCCAGGCACTTGCTCTAATGGGTGCAAAGCCTCGCTTTGATAATTATGGTCGTCTTTCTGGTGCTGATTTGATGACTCTTGAGGAACTCGGGCGCCCTCGTATTGATGTAGTGATGACTTTATCTGGAATTTTTCGTGATTTGCTTCCGCTGCAAACCAGAATGTTGGCGGAAGCTGCGTATAAAGCAGCAATGGCAGAAAACGAACCTTTAGAATTAAATTATATTCGGGCCCACACAGTAAAATATTCTGAAGAAATGGGTGTTGACATGGAAACAGCAGCTTTGCGCGTTTTTTCAAATGCGGAAGGTGCTTATGGCTCTAACGTAAATCAATTAGTTGATAGCTCTGCCTTTGGCGATGAAGACGAGCTTGCGGATGCTTATGAGGCGCGAAAGAGTTTTGCTTATGGTATCAATGGTAAGCCAGTAAAGAATAAGATCCTTTTGCAAAAGGCGTTGAAGGATGTTGATGTTGCTTATCAGAATCTCGAAAGTGTTGAGCTTGGCGTTACGACAGTCGATCACTATTTTGATACACTGGGTGGTATCGCGCGGGCGGTTAAGCGGGCCAAAGGCGACGATGTCGCTATTTATATTGGGGACCAAACTCGAGGTAGTGGTAAGTTCCGTACGCTTTCTGATCAAGTTGCCCTTGAGACCCGCTCGAGATCTTTGAACCCTAAATTCTTTGAGGCTCTATTGAAGCATGGCCCAGAAGGTGTTCGCCAAATCGAAGCACAAGTTACCAATACGATGGGCTGGTCTGCCACGACAGGGCATGTTGAGCCTTGGGTCTACCAACGAATAAGCGAGACTTTTGTGCTCGATGAAGAAATGCGAAACCGCCTTGCGGCATTAAACCCTACAGCAAGCTCGCGCATGGCCAATCGGCTTTTAGAAGCCAGTGACCGGGCGTATTGGCAGCCAGATGAAGAAACCCTGGCAGCGCTGCAATCTGCCGCAGATGATCTAGAGGACAAAATGGAAGGGATAGCAGCGGAATGAAACGTTATATTTTAAAAAATCAACGGAGGTGCACATGAGCCCGCTAGACCGACAACCACCCGCATTTAGAGGTCTTGATGGAGAAGGATCTGTTCAAGTCCATCAGGACAGTGAGTCAAAAATTGAAGGTGCCAAAGTATTTTCCGTCTACGGGAAAGGAGGTATTGGAAAATCGACGACGAGTTCAAATTTGTCAGCGGCATTCTCAAAGCTTGGTAAGCGTGTCCTTCAGATTGGATGTGACCCTAAGCATGACAGTACTTTTACCCTGACGGGAACTTTGGTTCCAACTGTCATTGACATTCTTAAAGAGGTTGATTTCCATCCAGAAGAGTTGCGTGCTGAAGACTTTGTTTTTGAGGGTTATAACGGTGTTAAATGTGTTGAGGCGGGCGGCCCTCCAGCAGGAACTGGATGCGGTGGCTACGTAGTTGGCCAAACTGTGAAACTTTTAAAACAGCATCATCTTCTTGAGGATACCGATGTGGTTATTTTTGATGTTTTAGGTGATGTTGTTTGTGGCGGTTTCGCGGCCCCACTTCAACATGCAGATCGTGCATTGATTGTTACAGCGAATGATTTTGATAGTATATACGCTATGAACCGGATTATTGCAGCCGTTCAGGCAAAATCTGCAAACTACAAAGTGCGTCTCGCCGGGTGTGTTGCAAACCGATCCAGGGATACTGATGAGGTTGATAGGTATTGTAAGACAGTTGGCTTTAATCGCATTGCCCATATGCCGGATCTTGATGCAATTCGTAGGTCACGTCTTAAAAAGAAAACTTTGTTTGAAATGGATGCAGACGAAGAAATCGTTGCTGTTCAAAAAGAATATATCCGTCTGGCCGAGACACTTTGGAATGGTACGGAGGGTTTGGCTCCAGCGCCGCTTGAGGATCGTGATATCTTTGAGCTTTTGGGATTTGATTAATGTCATACGACCAGACATTGAACCGGGTTGAAACTTATTTTGACCGGACTGCTACAAAGACCTGGGAGCAGCTGACCTCTGATGCTCCAGTTTCGAGTATCCGACAGACAGTGCGCAAAGGGCGCGATGAAATGCGGGCAAAAATGCTTGCTAGAGTACCAAAAGACCTTTCTGGTTTACGCGTTCTCGACGCTGGCTGCGGCACAGGTATGATGACGAAAGAGCTAGCCGAGCGCGGTGCAGATGTTGTTGCAATTGACATCAGCCCATCGTTGATAGAGATCGCACGCAAGCGTCTATCTCCAGATCTAGTGCAGTTTGTTGATTTTCGCTCTGGTGATATGTTGGACCCGGAATTGGGTCAGTTTGACATTGTGTTCGCAATGGATAGTCTCATTTACTACGACACGGCCCAAATTTGTTCTGCTGTTAAAATCTTGGGTAAAAAGCCAACTCAAAAAGTGATCTTTTCTGTCGCACCAAGAACAAAATTCTTAATGGTAATGTGGTATGCTGGAAAACTGTTTCCGCGTTCAGATCGTTCGCCGGTCATGATGCCACAATCTCCTAAAAAGTTGATTGAAGGCACTGGCGAGTTTGGTGAGATGCAGAACTTAGGGCGCATAACTTCTGGTTTCTATATCTCTCAGGCAATGGAATTTAGC
>MDTB01231818.1_pt1 | contig 16782 bp, 21 predicted proteins | sample 811161 | NCBI WGS metagenome assembly MDTB01 (sample SAMN05326650, study PRJNA326480) | marine metagenome | isolation source: seawater | place: Mediterranean Sea | collected 2009
AAACCTCTTCTTTTAAAGTTTAATATATCTTTTTTATATTCACCTTTTCTTCCTCTAACTACCGGAGCAAGTAAAAAAATGGTACAGTTTTTTGGTAAAGCTTTGACTTTGTCGACCATTTCACTAACCGATTGAGAAACAATGGGTTTGCCCGTAAATGGAGAATAGGGGATGCCTATTCTTGCAAATAACACTCTCATGTAATCGTAAATTTCAGTAACAGTAGCTACAGTAGACCTTGGGTTTTTTGGAGCATTTTTTTGCTCAATTGCTATAGCAGGACTTAATCCTTCAATTAAATCAACGTTTGGTTTTTTCATTTTATCTAAAAACTGTCTTGCATATGCAGAAAGGCTTTCCACATACCTTCTTTGACCCTCGGCGTAAAGCGTATCAAACGCCAGAGATGATTTTCCAGAGCCAGATAGGCCCGTGATTACGACAATTTTCTCTTTTGGAATTTCTAAAGAAATATTTTTTAAGTTGTGTTCTTTAGCCCCTTTAATCAATATCTTTTTCAACATCTTTTTTAACAACCTAAACAGATTGACCTTATATTTGTTCTATAAATATGCTATATTATCTTTTATTCACTAACAATAAACCCAAGAATTATGTCAGGAAGTTTAAATAAAGTACAATTAATAGGAAGACTAGGTGCAGATCCTGAAATCAAGCAGATGGTTAATGGAAAAAATGTCGCAAGACTAAGTGTTGCTACCAGTCAAAGCTGGAAAGATAAATCCACAGGTGAAAGAAAAGAAAAAACAGAATGGCATAGAGTTGTAATTTTTAATGAGGGACTGGTAAACATAGTACAACAATATTTAAAAAAAGGAGCCAACGTTTATCTCGAAGGACAATTAAGTACAAGAAAATGGAAAGACGAAAAATCTGGACAAGACAAGTATTCAACAGAAGTTGTTCTTCAAGGATATAATTCATCTTTAACAATGTTAGGAGGAAAAAATAACCCTAATAATTCAAATGAAGCCTCTCAAGAAAAAAGCTCTTTACCAAACGATCAAATGTCACAAGATAACTCCGATCTTGATGATGAGATTCCATTCTAAATAAATGCAAAAGTCAGAAGTAAAAAAAGATTCTAATTACAAACCAATTTTTGTTCATCAAGAAATGAGTTCTTCATATCTTTCTTATGCGATGAGTGTAATTGTTAGTAGAGCTCTTCCAGATGTAAGAGATGGATTAAAACCTGTGCATAGAAGAATTATCTACGCAATGTATAAAGGAGGCTATGATTGGAGCAAGCCATTTAGAAAATCAGCCAGAATTGTTGGTGACGTTATTGGTAAATACCATCCTCACGGAGATCAGGCGGTTTACGATGCTTTGGTAAGATTAGTGCAAGATTTTTCCATGAGTTTGCCGTTAATTCAAGGACAAGGGAATTTTGGTTCTATAGACGGTGATCCTCCTGCGGCGATGAGATATACAGAAACAAAATTATCAAAAGTATCACAATTTTTAACAGAGGGATTAGAAAAAAATACTATTGATTATAGAAATAATTATGACGAAACAGAAAGAGAACCAACTGTTTTACCTTCTCAATTTCCAAATCTTCTTGTAAATGGAGCTGGAGGAATTGCAGTTGGTATGGCAACAAGTATACCTCCGCATAATTTGGGTGAAATAATCGATGGAACTATTGGTTTCATCAAAAATAATGACATTACAATATCACAGCTAATGAAATTTATACCTGGTCCCGATTTTCCAACAGGAGGAATAATTATTGGAAAAGACATACTTAAACAAGGTTATAACAAAGGAAGAGGATCATTTAAAATTAGAGGAGAAATTGGAGAAGAAAGTTTGAAAAACGGAAAATCTAGACTGGTTATTAAATCTATTCCATATCAAGTCAATAAATCCACTTTAAATGAAAAGATAGCGGATCTATCCAGACATAAAAAAATTGAAGGTGTCAGCGATATTAGAGATGAATCCAATAGAGATGGAATAAGGGTTGTAATAGATTTAAGACGTGGAGTAGAACCTGAAACGATTAGAAGGCAGCTTTACAAATTAACAAGTGTAGAGTCTTCATTTGGTTTTAATACATTAGCAATTGTTGAAGGCAAACCAAAAATATTAAATTTAAAAGAATTTATTTCTGAATTTGTATCTTTTAGAGAAGAAACAGTTTTAAGAAGAATTAAGCACGACTTAAAAAAAACTGAGGAAAGAGCCCATGTTCTGATCGGTATAGCTACTGCAGTTGAAAACATTGACTCAATAATAAAAATTATCAAGGGGTCCAAGGACGCTGACAGTGCAAAGAAAAATTTATTAAACAAGAAATGGCCTATACGAAAAAGCTCTAAATTAGTTAAAATGATTGAAAAAAAACAAAGTATTTCAAAGTATCAACTAAGCGAATTACAAGTAGACTCAATACTTGAATTAAGACTTCAAAAACTAACTGCTTTTGGAATTAATGAGATCGAAACTGAAATTAAAAAATTATCTGATCTAATAATTTATTTTAATAAGCTTCTTAGATCTAAAAAAGAACTATTTAATTTAATCATAAAAGAACTTGAGGATATTAAGTCAAAATTTTCTGTTAAAAGAAGAACAAAAATAATTGATACAGTTTTAAATTATAACATTGAAGAAACAATACAAAAGGAAGCCGTTGTTATAAATATTACAAACCAGGGATATATTAAAAGGGGATCTCTTTCTTCTGTTAAAACTCAAAAAAGAGGGGGCAAAGGTAAAACAGGTATTACAACTAGAGAAGAAGATTTTGTTGTAAGAATATTATCCGGGAATTCACATAGTCAAGTTTTATTTTTTTCATCACAAGGACTTGCTTATAAATTAAAAGCTTGGAAGATACCTAAAGGCAGTCTTTCTTCTAAAGGAAAATCATTATTTAATTTACTTCCTCTTAAAAACAATCAGTCTATTACCTCAACTTTGTTATTACCAGAAAACGAAACTGAATGGAAAGACCTCTACGTTGTTTTTGCTACAGCAAAGGGAAAGATTAGAAAAAATTCTTTAGTTGACTTTTTAAATGTAAATGCAAGTGGAAAAATAGCTATGAAACTTGATGAAAATGATAAAATAATTGGCGTTGAAAAATGTAAGGAAGATCAAGATATAATTTTGGGAACAAAATTTGGAAAATGTATAAGATTTATGTCAAAAAAACTTAGATTGTTTAAAGGAAGATCGTCAAAAGGTATAAGGGGAATAAATCTACCAGAAAATGACAGTGTTATGTCTTTATCTGTTATTGATAGTGCAAAAAACGTAACTTCTCTTTCTAAAAAAAATGGTTCAAAAAAGCAAAGTATTGATAAATATATTTTATCAATTACAGAAAATGGTTACGGAAAAAGAAGCAAGCTTCTTGATTTTAGAGTGACTAATAGGGGTGGAAAAGGGATTATTGGAATTGTCAACTCAAAAAGAAATGGAAATGTCACATCAAACTTAGTTGTTTCAGAGGATGATGAAATAATACTTTCTACTGACAAAGGCAGAGTTATAAGATGCCAGGTAAAAGAAATAAGAATAGCAGGTAGAAACACTCAGGGTGTAAGAATTATTAAATTATCGGGTGAAGAAAAAGTTGTATCGGCTATCAAGATAGAAGATAATATAGAATAATGTCAAAGACCGCTATTTATCCAGGAACTTTCGACCCAATAACCTTTGGTCATATAGACGTTATTAAAAAATCATTAAAAATTGTAGATAAATTAATAGTTGCCACTAGCGATAATATTGAAAAAGACTATTTATTCACAATTGATGAAAGAATTGAGATATTAAAAAAATCATTATTTAATGATTTACGTTTAAATAAAAACAAAATAAAAATTATTTCATTTAACGATCTAACCATAAAAATTTGTAAAAAATATAAAGCCTCAATTATTATTAGAGGATTGCGGGCAGTTTCTGATTTTGAATATGAGTTTCAATTAGCAGGCATGAATAAAAAACTTGACAAAAATATAGAAACTATTTTTTTAATGTCGGATATTGAAAACGAGATAATTTCTTCTAAATTTATAAAAGAAATAGGAAAACTCAAGGGAGATTTAAAAAAATTTGCTACAAAATCTGTTATTAAAGCAATTAAATCTAAATTTTAGTGAAAAAAGTTTTTTTAGTTAATATTTTTATTTTTTTATTTTTTATGAACATGGTATCTGCAGAAAACAAAATGATTTTAAAGCTTGAGACAGGAAATGTAGAAATTGAACTATTTCCTGATATTGCCCCAAATCACGTAAAAAGAATTAAAACACTTGCAAAAAATAACGAATATGATGGCGTAGTTTTTCATAGAGTTATAAAAGGGTTTATGGCTCAAACTGGAGATGTAAAATTTGGAAACTCAAAAAACTTTAATTCTCAATTGGTTGGAACTGGAGGTTCATCTTTACCTGATTTAAAATCAGAATTTAGTAAATTACCACATGAAAAAGGAACTCTATCAATGGCAAGATCAATGGATCCGAATAGTGCCAACAGCCAATTTTTTATATGTTTTGATGCCGTACCACATTTGGACGGACAATACACTGTTTTTGGAAAAGTAATTAAAGGAATGGAGTTTGTTGACAAAATCAAAATAGGGGAAGGTCCAAACGGATCTGTAAAAAATCCAGATAAAATAATAAGCTTCTCTGAATCAAAATAATTCAATGAATTCAAAAAAAAGTTTTTTTGAATTAATTAAAAAAAATAATCAAGCTCGATTAGGAAAAATACAAACATCTCGCGGCATAATAGATACGCCTGCATTTATGCCGGTAGGAACTCAAGGTACAGTTAAAAGTATATTTGTTGATGATATTTTAAAAACTAATACCCAAATTATTCTTGGAAATACTTATCACCTTTATTTAAGACCGGGTTTGGAGATATTAAGAAATATTGGTGGATTACATAAATTTATGAATTGGACCAAGCCAATTTTGACGGACTCAGGTGGTTTCCAAATCATGTCTTTATCTAAATTTAGAAAAATTGATAAAACAAAAGGTGCAATTTTTTCATCACATATTGATGGAAAAAAAATAGTTTTAAGCCCAGAAAAAAGTATACAGATTCAAAAAATAATTAATTCTGATATTCTTATGGTTTTAGATGAGTGTCCAAAATTAACTAATGATAAAAAAATAATTTCAAACGCAATTGATATTTCAACTGATTGGGCAAAACGATCAAAAATAGAATTTAATAATGCAAACCAAAAAGCCCTTTTTGGTATAGTTCAGGGAGGCTTGTTTGAGGATTTAAGAATTGAAAGTTTAGAAAAATTATTGGAAATAAATTTTGATGGATATGCATTAGGAGGTTTGGCAGTAGGAGAAAAACAAAAAGATATGTTTAAAATACTAGATTTTATAACAAATAAAATGCCGGAAGATAAACCTAGATATTTGATGGGTGTTGGAACTCCTTCAGACATACTAGGTGCTGTTAAATCCGGTATAGACATGTTTGATTGCGTAATGCCTACCAGATCAGGAAGAACGGGCTTAGCTTTTACTTGGGAAGGAAAAATTAATCTGAGAAACTCTAAATTTAAAAAAGATGTAACGACTCTAGATAAAAATACGCATGTTAGAAATTTAAACAAATATTCAAAAAGTTATTTAAATCATCTTACAAATACCAATGAAATTTTAGCATCAATGATTATATCTCTTCATAATGTAAATTTTTATCAAGAATTTATGAAAGAAATCCGAAAATCAATATTAAATGGAACGTTCGACAATTTTTATAAAGAAAATATAAATAAGTATAAATAGTTGGTTAACAATTATTTTTTAGGAGCGTTTGTTCTCATTTTTTGTCTTAAACTTTGTAAAAAAGATTGAACAAAACTCCCCCTTGTTACTTCATTATCAGTCTCAGCTTTAGTGAATTTGTAGTCTTTCATATTTTTTTTATCATAAAATAGCTTTTCTTCTAAAACACCATAGTTATTAAATTTTACCACCAATACGTTATTGTTAATTAAAACACTTCTACCTAAAGTATATATTTTGTCCTTGGTTTTTGTTCTCTCAATATAGATCCATGTGTTTTCTTCTTTTATAGATTTTGAATGTGGTTGACCAAGCTTCTCAATAACATCATTTTTATTACTAACGTTTACTTCTAGTAAATCCTGTCTATTTTCAAGATACATAATACCGTGACTTTTTATTACCTTGTTTCTTTGACAATTCGATAAAAAAACGGATAAAAATAGTAATATAATTAAAAAATAGAAATGTTTGCTTTTTATAAAAAACATAACAATCAACTTTATAACAGATTAATAGGATTATCACGAGATAAATTCTTTTATGATAACATTAAACTTTCCGATGATTTTGAGACAAGGATATTATTAATTTTTTTTCATCTAGCTATTATACTCAAAATAGCAAAAGGTAGTAAATATCAAAAAAAATCACAGGAAACTTTTGACAATATTTTTCTAAATATAGAATACAATATAAGAGAATTAGGATATGGAGATGTTTTTGTTAATAAAAAGATGAAAAGTTTAAATAAAACTTTTTATGATATTTTAATAAACTTAGATAAGGAAAAAATATTGTTTAGTAGAAACACAGATCTATTAAAAAAATATTTTTTTACAAAAGGTAAAACAGAAGAGGAAAAAATGCACAAATTGGCAGAATATCTAAGAAAATTTAAAGATTTTTGTTTTGATTTGGATGTCAATATTATGCTAAATGGGTCTATAGATTTTAAATATAGGTAAAACCATGGCTGTACCAAAAAGGAAAACATCAAAATCTCGAAGAAACAAGAGAAGGTCTCACCACAAGATAATTGGTGCAAATGTTATAGAGGATAAAAAAACGGGCGAATATAGATTGCCTCATCATGTCGATTTGAAGTCTGGATTCTATAACGGAAAAAAAGTTTTAGATAAGTAATCTATTTTTTTAATTTTTAATCCTAATGAAGGAAAAAGTAAAAATTTCAATTGATTTAATGGGAGGAGAAAATTCTCCGAACAAAACACTTGAAGGTATAAATCTTTTTTTAAAAAGAAATAAAAAACCTGATGATTGTTTCTTTTATTTATTTGGTGATAAAGAAATAGTTGATAAGAAGATAAAAAAAATAACATTTCTACAAAATAACTACGAATTAGTTGATACAAAAATTATTGTATCTGATGATTTGTCAGCATTGTCAGCGGTTAAAAAAGGTAAAGGTTCCAGTATGTGGAATTCTATTGAATCTCAAAATTCTTTAAACGCAGATATTTCTTTGTCAGCCGGTAATACTGGAGTGTTGTTGGTTATGTCAAAAATGATATTAAAAACTTTAGAAGGTGTAGACAAGCCTGCTTTAGCAGGTTTATGGCCAAACAAAACAAACATGAATGTTGTACTTGATTTGGGTGCAAACGTTGAATGTAGTGAAAAAAACTTGGTTGATTTTTCAGAAATGGGTTCGGCACTTTATCAATCTTTATATCCTAACGAAAAAGCAAAAGTTGCTTTATTAAATATAGGATTAGAAGAAATTAAAGGAACTGAGTTACTTAAAAAAACTTATTCAAAATTAAAAATTTTAGACTCCATGGGTGATTTTGAATTTGTTGGATATATAGAAGGAAATCAAATAACTGATGGCAAATGTAATGTGGTCGTAACCGATGGTTTTACTGGGAACGTTGCATTGAAAACTGCAGAAGGTACTGCTAATTTTTTAACTGAAAGTTTAAAACAAGCATTATCCAGTGGAATTCTTTCTAAATTTTCAACTATTTTTTCATATTTTGCTCTTAAACAATTTAAAAATAAACTAGATCCACGAAAGTATAATGGTGCTATATTTTTAGGATTGAATGGACCAGTTGTTAAAAGTCATGGAGGAACAGACGCATTAGGTTTTTCTTACTCACTAGAACTATGCTATAAAATTGCAAAAGGTAATATGATGAAAAAAATCAAAGATAATTTAAATCATATCAAAAAAGTTGGCGATGAAGAGAAATAATATCAATAAAAATGATATTTTAGAAAATATAAAAAATCACCACGGCTTACCTATAAGTTTTTTAGAAAAGATCTTTGATTTTATTTTTGATATTATACTCGAAGGACTTGAGAGAGATGGTAAATTAAAAATAGTTGGTTTTGGAACTTTTAAAGTTTTAAACAAAAATCCTAGGATCGGAAGAAATCCAAAAACAAAAGCCAAATATCTGATCAAGCCTAGAAAAGTTGTTGTTTTTTCACCCTCTCTAGAAGTAAAAAAAAAAGTAAATGGAAAAAACTAAGGGATTATATAAAACTATCAGTGAGGTTGCTCAAGAAATAGGCTTAAGAAATAAAAAAAATAAAAAACTAAGCACGCATACTTTAAGATTTTGGGAAAAACATTTTAAACAAATTAAGCCAAAGATATTGTCAGGTAATAGAAGATACTATTCTCAAAAAGACGTAGACTATTTAAAGCTAATTTATAGTTTGCTCAAAAACAAAGGTTTTACAATTAATGGAGCAAAAAAAGCATTAAATGATCCTTCTTTAAAACTTGACGATACTTTGTTTTCTGGTGTAAATAAGAAAAATTTTGGAAGTACAATAAAAATTAAAGCAGGAAAAATTAAAAATATAATTAAAAAAATTAAAAAATCAAACTAATGGCAAAAAAAAGTTCAATTAAAGTAAGATTAGTTCCCGAGAAAAAACCGGATAGTCCTTTTTATTATTATGTAAAAAAACCCTCAAAAGGTGAAAAGGCCAAAGTTAAGCTAAAACTTAAAAAATATAACCCAGACACTAGAAAGCACGAATTTTTTGTTGAGAAAAAATTACCTCCACACAGTAAATAAACTATTTTTTTTTAAATTTCCTATACTCAAAATTAATATAAGCTTTGATTATGCTTATCCAAATCATTTTTGTAAGTTTTACATCAATTTTCATTTTTAATGATTTTTTTTTAATATTTTTTAAAATTTTGTTTATTCTTGCTTTATCAACTATTTGTTTTTTATTGGTCTTCTTATCAAGAATTTGATTTACCAATTTAGTTCTAATTTTAATAATATTAAGAAGCCTATTATCTAAAGAATCTAGTTTTCTCCTTACTTTATTAATTGTTCTGTTTTTTTCCAGCGACATAAATGTTATTAATTTTTTTTAATGATAATATATAACAAATAAATGGAAATTTTGTTAAGAAAAGAATTTTTAAATTTGGTATATTATTGGTTATTATCAATATTAATTCTTATAGGATTAATTGTAATTGTTGGTGGATTAACAAGACTGACGGATTCGGGTTTATCTATTACAAGATGGGATGTTGTATCTGGTATTTTTCCTCCTTTTTCTGAAAAAGCATGGGATGAAGCTTTTAATCTGTATAAAAAGATACCGCAATTTTATCTTTCCAATCCTGATCTCACTATATCAGAATTTAAAGTGATTTATTATTGGGAATATTTTCATAGAATTCTTGGAAGGATTTTAGGTTTGGCATTTATAATCCCTTTACTTTTTTTCTATTATAAAAAAGTTTTTAGTAGAGAATATAACATAAAATTTTTATTATTATTTCTATTAATTCTTATCCAAGGAACTGTAGGATGGTACATGGTAAAGAGTGGTTTAATTGAAAATACAACTGTAAGCCATTATAGATTGGCTATTCATTTGAATTTAGCATTAATTTTATTTTCTGCAACATTTTGGTACTTATTGAATTTAAAAAATACACAAAGTATAATTTTTTTTAATTTTTCTAAAAACAACATTTATTTAAAAATATTTATTTTATTAATTTTTCTTCAAATAACTTTTGGAGCGTTTACCTCAGGATTAGATGCTGGAATGCTTTATCAAACTTGGCCATTGATGAATCAAAATTATTTTCCAGACGATATTTCTTTTAATAATAATTTATTTGACCTTTTTAATCAGCCTTCATTTGTTCAGTTTATTCATAGAAATCTTGCTTATCTAATTGTGTTGTATACACTTATAATATTATTTTTTGTCTTATATAAACGTAGAACGGATTTATACAAATCAGCTTTTCTTCTTGTATCTATAATATTTGTTCAAGCCTTTTTAGGTATTCTTACTTTATTAAGTGGAGTAAATATTGTTTTTGCTTCAATGCATCAACTTTCTACAATTTTTTTATTACTTTTCTCGATTTATTTTTATTATAAATCTCTAAATCAATAGTTTTTATTGACATAATAAATAATAACTTGTAATTATCGCCAGGTTCATATGACACCTTTTATTAAAAAAAAAGATATAAAAAATGATTGGTATTTGGTTAACGCCGAAAACTTGGTCGTTGGTAGATTAGCTGCATATATTTCTAAAGTTTTAAGAGGAAAAAACAAAGCTCAATTTAATCCTAACCAAGACAATGGTGACTTCGTTATAGTTACTAATATTGAAAAAATTAAGTTTACTGGAAAAAAATTTGAAAATAAAAAATACTATAAACATACTGGCTATCCAGGAGGTATTAAAGAAACATCGCCTCAAAACTTACAAAGAAGAAATAAATCTCAAGACATTTTAAAATTTGCAGTGAAGAGAATGCTGCCTGATGGACCATTAGCAAAAAAACAGTTAAGTAAACTTAAAATGTATTATGGTGATAAGCATCCTCACTCTACTCAGAATCCGGTAGAGATAAAATTTTCAGGACTAAATAAAAAAAATTATATAAAAAATTAATGGAAACTGGAATTACAGAAAATAGTAAAAGTATTGCCAAAAAAATAAAACTTGATTTTAAAGATGGCAACTATGCAACAGGAAGAAGAAAAAAATCAATAGCTAGAGTGTGGGTTAAAAAAGGTTCTGGAAAAATATATGTAAACGGTAAAGAAATGAATCAATACTTCAAAAGACCTGTGCATCAACTTATTGTTGTTATGCCATTACAAGAAACAAACGTAATCAATCAATTCGATGTAAAGTGTCATGTTAAAGGAGGAGGATTATCAGGGCAAGCTGGAGCTATCATTCATGGTATTTCAAGAGCATTAGTGAAAACTGATAATAATTTAAAAAAAACATTAAAGAAAAACAAGTTTACCACAAGAGATTCTAGAAAAGTTGAAAGAAAAAAATACGGACACAGAAAAGCTCGTAGAAGTTTCCAATTCTCTAAAAGATAAATCATTTATTTTCATTAAGATTAAAAGTGATATAAACAAATTATGTCAGTAAAAAAAATTAATATTGTTGTAGCTGGAGCCACTGGATATGTTGGCCTTGATTTGATAAAAATTTTATCAAAACACCCAAAAGTTGAAATAAAATATCTTTGTGCTCAAAAAAAAATAGGAAAAAAAATTCAATTTTTTGATAAAAGAATTAAGAAAAAACTACCTAGGATTTCTAATATAAAATCAGTTAATTGGAATGAAATAAACATTTTGTTCACAGCTTTACCTACTGGTGAGAGTCAATATTTAGCAAATAAATTAAAAAATAAAAAAGTAAAAATAATTGACCTATCAGCAGATTTTAGACTATCAAATAAACACTTGTACAAAAAATTTTATAAGAAGGAACATAAAGCCGTAAACTTAATTAAAAAGTCTATTTATTCAGTTTCAGAATTCGCTAAAAAAGATATTAAAAAATATAAAATTATTGCCTGTCCTGGTTGTTATCCTACATCAATTCAGTTACCTCTTTTACCTTTAATTAAAAAAAATTTGGTGAATAAAAAAAATATTATAATTGATTCAAAGTCAGGTTATTCTGGTGCAGGGAAAAATTTAAAAAAGAAATTTAATCACAAAAATATATATTCCTCAATACATGCATATGGAATTTTAAAACATAGACACACAAGTGAAATTGATCAAGAATTTAAAAAAATATCAAAATCTGAAGTTAATTATATTTTTGTACCTAATTTAATTCCGACATTCAGAGGAATGCTATCTTCTATTTATCTTGAACTATCAAAAGGTATAACGGCCAATAAGGTCTTTAATGAATTGAAAAAATACCATAGAAATAATTTCTTTGTGAGAATACAACCTTTAAACAAAGATTTAGGTACTGAAAATGTTTTAAATACAAATTTTTGTGAAATTTCAATATGCACACTTAAAGAAAAAGGAAAAATATTAATATTATCTGCAATTGATAATTTAGTAAAAGGAGCTGCTGGTCAAGCTGTCCAAAATTTTAATATTCTTTACGGATTCAAAGAAAATTTAGGATTAAAATGAAATTTCTTTTCTTTTTATTTTTTTTTCTTATTAGTTGCGTGGGATTCAATAATGAGAAAACAAAAAAAATATATATTTGTGGGGACCATGAATGTAAAAGCAAAAAAGAAATCAGAGATTATTTTGATAACAATATTTCTGTTGAAGTATACACAGTAACTTCTTCAAAAAAAAAGAGTCAGGATATTGATTTAGTTCAACTAAACATTTCAGACAAAGAGAAGAAGGAATATGTTGCGCTGAGCACAAAAGAAGAAAACATTAAAAAAAAAATAGAGAAGAGAAAAAAAATAGCTAAAATCAATCTTAAAGAGGAAAAGAAAGTAAAAAAAACACAAAAAAAACGTAAAATGAAAAAAAGCCCTTCAGTTACATTGGTGAGACTTTGTAAGAATTTACAAGAGTGTGATATAGATGAAGTAGCTAAAATAATTTCAGAAATGGGAAAAAAGAAAGAATTTCCAGACTTAACTGTAAATTGATAGCAATAAATGAAAAAAAATAAAAAATTAAATATAGCAATTGTTGGACTAGGAAATATTGGTTTAAATCTTTATCGACATTTAGAAAAAAATAAAAAATCTATTACAGAAAAGAATAATATAAATTTTGAAATAAAGTATGTTTCAGCTAAAAATAAAAATAAAAAGCGTAAAATAAATATACCAAAAAAAAAATGGTTAAAAAATTATTTACTTGCCCCACGATTAATTGACGTTGATGTTGTTGTTGAATTAATTGGAGGTTCAGAAGGACCAGCAAAAAAATTAGTATTTAACTCATTAAAAAATAAAAAACATGTCATAACAGCGAACAAAGCCTTAATTTCAAAATATGGTGATGAACTAGCTTTACTTGCCGAAAGAAAAAAAGTTAATTTAGAATTTGAAGCTGCCGTTGCAGGAGGTATACCAATTATTAGAACTCTTAAGGAGGGCATGGTCGCCAACAAAACTAATAAAATTTATGGAATTTTAAATGGAACATCAAATTATATTCTTTCAAATATGGATAAAATGAAAATGGACTTTAAATCAGTTTTAGAAAAAGCAAAAAAACTAGGATATGCAGAAAGCAATCCAAAATCAGACTTAAATGGTGAAGATGTAAAATCAAAAATTCAAATTTTATCCTCTCTTGCTTTTAATTCTTTCATTAATAACTCAAAAATTAATCTTGAGGGAATAAATAATATTGATGAGATAGATATAAATAATGCAGAGATTTTAGGTTACAAAATCAAACATTTGGGTCTTAGCGAAATAGAAAATGGAAAATTAATACAGCGAGTTCATCCATGTTTAATAAAAAAAGAATCTCGAATAAGCAATGTTAACGGTGTTTTAAATGCAGTTATTATTGAAGGCAAACCAATTGGAAAATCTGTTCTTCAAGGTGAGGGAGCCGGTCCAGGTCCAACAACTTCAGCTTTAGTTTCTGATATTTGTTCGGTTTTAAGGGGAAACATAAAATTTCCCTTTTCTGTATCTCACTCAAATAGAAAAAAAATAATACCAGCAGATTTGTCTGAAAAAATCTTCTCTTCCTATATAAGACTTGATGTAATAGACAAAAAAGGAGTTTTGTCATCAATTACAAAAACAATGTCAAAAAATAAAATTTCGGTTAAAAGATTAATCCAGAATCCTTTTAAAGGAAAAAAATTTGCTTCTATAGTCATTATTTCTCACAAGGCAAAAAATAAAAATTTAGTTAAATGTATTAAACAATTAAAAAAAAATAACTTTATTTTAAAAAATCCAAAATTTATTAGAATAGAAGAGATTTAAATTGATAGAACCTAAACTGTTAAATAAATTTATTAGAGTCTGTGAGAGAGCAGCTTTTGGCGCTTCCAAGCTTAGAGGAAAAAACGATAAAATTGCTGCAGACCAAGCTGCTGTTGATGAAATGAGATCCGAACTCAATAAAATAGATATGAAAGGAAAAGTTGTAATAGGTGAAGGAGAAATGGATGAGGCACCAATGTTATTTATTGGTGAAGAAATAGGTACTGGAAAAGGAGAAGAATTAGAAATAGCCGTTGATCCTTTAGAAGGAACAAACTTTGCAGCGAAAAACTTACCTAATGCTATTGCTGTCTTAGCAGTTGCCAAAAAAGGTGGTTTGTTATCTGCACCAGATACTTATATGGAAAAAATTGCAGTAGGAAGTGGACTTCCAAAAGGTATTGTTGATTTAGATAATTCTGTTGAAAAAAATATAAAATTACTTGCTGAAGCCAAAAAAATAAAACCTGAAGAAATTACAGCGTGCGTTCTCAATCGACCGAGACATGACAAAATTGTTTCATCTTTGAAATCATTAAATGTAAAAATAAAATTTATACAAGACGGAGATGTCACAGGCGTTATTTCTGTTGTTGATCCAATCTCACCAATAGACATTTATTTAGGTATCGGTGGAGGTCCAGAGGGTGTTTTAGCCGCTGCTGCATTGGATTGTTTAGGAGGTCAAATGCAAACAAGACTTGTACTAAGCGATGATAAAGAAATTAACAGGGCAAAAAAATTAGGAATTACCGATCTAAATAAAAAGTATAATATAGAAGATATGATTAATGGAGATGTTATATTTTGTGCATCTGGTGTAACGGATGGAGAAATGTTAAAAGGAATTACATATAAAGGAGATTCTTTCGAAGCTTCCTCTTTTGTTTTACACAAAAGCCAAAAAATCTTCAAAAAAATTACTAATATAGTCAAAAAATGAATATCAACTCAGTTTTGGGTAAGGATTGGATATCCAAAAACTATAGTGAAGAAACTGTAAATTATTTAAAAGACAATTTTAGTCTTAGCGAGATTCTTTCTAGATTAATTGCAATCAGAAATATTAAAATCGAAGAAGTACAACTATTCTTAAATCCAAGGATAAAAAATCTGTTACCAAATCCATTCATTTTAAAAGATATGGAAAAAGCTGTAGACAGAACAATAAAAGCAATTATTAAAAAAGAAAAAATCGGAATATTTGGAGATTATGACGTTGATGGTGCTACTTCGACAGCTATTTTGGGAAATTACTTTAACGAAATTAATCAAAATATAGAGATTTATATACCTGATAGAAAAACAGAAGGTTACGGCCCAAGTAAGCAAGGTTTTAAAAAATTGATATCCAATGGAGTAAATTTAATTTTTACAGTTGATTGTGGGACAATGTCTTTTGATACAATTGATTTTTCACAAAAAAAAAATATTGATGTATTAGTTTTAGACCATCATCAATCAGAGTTAAAATTACCTAATGCTTTTTCCATAGTAAATCCTAATAGATATGACGATAAGTCAAATTTAAACTATCTTTGTGCTGCTGGTGTCTGTTTAATGTTTTTAGTTGCTTTAAACAAAAAATTAAGAGATTTACATTGGTTTAAAAAAAACAATATAAAAGAACCAAATTTAATAAATTTTCTTGATTTAGTTTCTCTTGGAACAATTTGTGATGTGGTTCCACTTACAGGCTTGAATAGGGCGATTGTTAGCCAGGGTCTTGAGATTTTAAAAAAAAAATCTAATCTTGGATTAAAAGCTCTAAAAAATATTTGTGGAATAGAAAGCAATATAACAACTTATCATCTTGGCTATATATTAGGACCAAGAATAAATGCTGGTGGTAGAGTAGGAAAATGCTCACATGGTGCTAATTTATTATTAAGCAAAGATTCAAAAGAAATTTTTAAAATTGCTAGTGAACTAGAGATTTTTAATAATGAAAGAAAACTAATCGAAACAAATATGTTAAAAAGTATTGAGAAAACAGTAAACATAGATCCAAATGAACCCACAATTGTTTTGTCGGGTCACAATTGGCATGGGGGAGTTATTGGAATTATTGCAGCTAGATTGAAAGAAAAATACAATAAACCAACAGTCATAATTTCAGTTGAAAAAGGTTTGGGAAGAGCTTCAGCAAGATCAGTTTTAGGATTTGATATAGGAACTCTTATTATAAGTGCTGTGCAAAAAAATATTTTAAAAAGAGGAGGGGGTCATAAAATGGCGGCTGGTTTTACTATTGAAGAAAAAAAAATAGAAGAATTTAAAACTTTTATAAATAACAAATTTTTTAAAGTTAAAAGAAATATAAAAAAAGATAACATTCTCTTTTTTGACTCAAAGATTTCTCCATCAGCACTAAATATAGATTTCTTTTCAGAAATTAATTCACTTTCTCCTTTTGGTTCAGGGAATCCAGAGCCAAGATTTGTTATCGAAAATTTGAAATTATTAAAATCTTCTATTGTTGGAGACAGACATATAAAAGCTTTATTGTCTGCTTCAGACGGATCTGTAATCAAAAGCGTGACATTTAATGCAGTAAAAACTGATTTAGAAACCTATTTGTTATCAAAAAATCAAAAAAAAATTAATATTGTTGGAAAATTAAGTCTTAATGAATGGAAAGGTCAGAAAAATGTAGAGTTTATTATCGATGATATTTCTGTTAATAAGACAATCAATAATTCGGTCCCATCGTCTAACGGTTAGGAC
>MDTB01044134.1_pt1 | contig 16780 bp, 10 predicted proteins | sample 811161 | NCBI WGS metagenome assembly MDTB01 (sample SAMN05326650, study PRJNA326480) | marine metagenome | isolation source: seawater | place: Mediterranean Sea | collected 2009
AAAAAAAAATTCAAGAATGAAAATTTTATGGAACACGAACGCTCTATTTCCCTGTTCTGGAGAGGAGTAATTGACGCAATTATAATACCTGTCTGGATGCTATTTACATCAATGATCGGTTGTGTCTCGATGGCGCAAGATACTTCATTTTCTTTAAAGATGACAATAGGTGCTACTGTTGGAATTTGGGGCTTAACCGGGCAATTTACTATGGTGGAATTAATAGCTGTGGGTCTACCAGGACTTTCAACAGTTATAGCCAGTTAGCTAGCTAATGTGCGCTTCATACCGATGACCATGGAATTAATACCTTTATTCAAAGGCAATCGAATATCAACTCATTACAATATTTTTTGAAAAACGAAATTTCCATCAATATCTGGAGTCTTTTAATGTCCAAAACTCCATTATTGTAAACTTAGGATTGACTATCATTCTATTTAGGAGTCTCAATGACGTGCATCTTGGGCCGCTGCATTGGCAAAGTCATTGGTTTTATAGTCGCTAATTTCATTTCCAGTTTTTTAACCGTAAGCTTTATTTCTTTGAATCTGGCTTATTTCGTGTTGTATTTCTGACCACTCCGAATAGAAACTGTTTGGCTGCATTTGCGTACGGTTCGCTAATGGGTACAATAGTATATACCGTTTCACCTGAGTGGGGAGGTCCAACCTCTGACTTAGTGGCAGACCTAGCGGTGTATTACTCTAAAAAATATTTAAGAAAACGAATGTGAACGAACTCGATCCTACTTAAATTTAATCCTATGCATATTGGGTGGCTTATCTTGGCGTATAGTCGGAGTGGCGATCGAGAGCCAAATGGATATAAAAAATGAGATTTTTCAAAGGGAGTCGATTTTGTAGCGTATGGAACGCTTGCGGGTTTAATAGTGCGCGTAATTTTAATTCCTTCAGGCATGTTAGCTGATACTTTTTTGACTAACCGGCTCACGGCAATGTTAATAGGATTAGTTTTATTTACGGCTTTGAAGCGCCGCTCCGCTTGGAGTGCCGCGGCAGCTTTCTTAGTTTTTCTTAGCTTCGCCGCTATAAGAAATATGGGTATCCTTTATTTTAATCTAACTTAATTTTGTACCTAGTCCTAATTTTATTCAAACGATGTGTTCGTACCGATTTATATTACGGGGAAAATTGTGGTCCTAACATTTAAAGTGGGCCAATACAGGACATGAACCCAACTTAAGGATTTAAAATTTGGACTATCCAATGAACTTTACCCCAGTATCCCACTCAACAAACTTCGGAAGGCCGTCACAGATCGCGGCAACAGGTATAATAGCGCTCTCACAATCAAGATGTGATCTCGGCTGCCATTATCGAATAAAACTACTCATGATTTCAGTGAAGGTGGCCGGAAACACGCCATAGCGCTCGCCACCTTTCTCAAGTTTTTTTAAAAAGCGTTCAAAGTACGAGTTCCACAAATTTTGCAATACATCCTACCAGTTCCGCCCACCCTGTCATTTTCGTTATCGTTCTTATAGAAAGCATTTTCCATTCCACCAGGAAAACTTACCAGATTTTCAAAACCTTTAATCACCTGTATTTCATGCTCACCAGATTTTTTTCTCCCGATCTGCAATTAATATTTGCGGACGCACAGTACATAACCTGATACATAGGAGCAGCATGACCAATTCGGCAATTCCAACAATGACAAAAGGCCGTCAGGACGGGGTTATCTGTATCAATTCTAATCTCTACTGCACCGCAAATACACCTAGAAGTCGCTGATCTTTTAGTGCCGCTAGGGTAGTATTTTTTGCTAATTCAGGGTCGTTATGCGGGCTTCCACCGTTATTCATCTATATCTCCTTTTTAAGACTCGGTTTACCGTAGGTATAGGTCCGAGCTTATGTAAATTGAATAATTTGATAATTATTAAATTAAGGCATGAGGAAACTGTCTGATGCACATACTCAAATGGTACTTTGAGAAGTCGGTTTGTCTGGGTTAATCAAAAAATTTTACCAAAAGTACAGTATGGTATCCAATTATTGAATGCTGTATCACTGGAAGATGAATTTAACTGCTCTCAAATTTAGAGATTTTCGCCTTTATTTATTTGGAAATTTATTCTCTTTAAACGCACTTTGGATGCAAAGGGTCATTATAGGGTGGATTGCCTGGGATCTTACAGCGTCGGCAACATTTGTTGATTTTATAGCCTTCCTCAATTATGCGCCAGCAGTTATTGCAGGACCTTTCTTCGGAGTGTTAATCGACCGGGTCAGGATAAAGAAGGCAGCAAAAGTTACACAGTTCTGCCTGTTCGTCATCGCTATAGGTTTTTATCTTTTTTTTGTTTTTGGAATTCTCGATGAGATATCGCTTTAGGGGCTGTCTTTATTGTCTGGGTTAGTTACTTCGGCACACCATCCAGTAAGATTATCTCTTGCTCCAAGATTGGTTAACAGGGGTGCAGTTACTTCCGTGGTTCCAATGGTTGCGATAAACTTTAACTTGGCTAGGTTGACAGGACCAGCGATTGGTGGGTTTTTGATAGCAGTTTGGGGTGTAGAAGTCGCTCTAATAGTCCAGGTTTTTTTATATTTACCATTCATATTCGCGATAGGTTTTCTCCATCCCCGACAACGAGAAACTTCCAAAACTGAAACAGAACCATTTGCAACAGCTCTATATTCTGGTCTACAGCACACTTTAGCAAACGACCTTATTAGGCAGGCACTTGCAGTTACTTTTTTATGCTCTCTTCTAATCCGAGGTACCTTAGAAATTCTTCCAGTCATTGCAGATGGTGTTTTTGCAAAGGGAGCGACTGGTTTAGGGTTGTTGATTTCGGGAGCAGGGTTTGGTGCTCTAGTGGCAGGTACAATAAAAGTATTTTCACCAAGTCAGAAAGCGGGTGAATTACCAAAATTTGCAACCGCAAGCGCATTGCTTGGAATTGCCTTTATTCCGCTGATAGGCCTCTCAAATATATGGGCATTAACATTTGTCTATATTTGCTACCTCGGGTTTTCAGCAACCTATTCTGGCATTTCCATTCAAACAGCCGTCCAAATGGATTTACCTGATAGCTTTCGAGGTAGGGTTATGAGCATTTGGACAATGATTAATATTGGTGCTTCTGCAGCTGGAGCCATGGTGTTAGGAGCTTTTGCTGATTATGTGGGCATTTCAGTAGGCCTCAGTTTAGCCAGTGGGATCGGGATAACACTTTTTATGGTTTTGCTTATTCACATGCCCAGGACAAAAAAAGATACTGACGATCTTTAAGCTTCTACAAAAAATAACAAACCTCATTTAATGGAATCTTTTCATAGCTAATTTCGCTTGTGAAACTCCATAGAACTGCAAAATCCGTTTGCCTGCTTTCACGACAAAGGTTGATCACATAGCGGCCTTGACATAATTCTCCCAAAACACTGAGTAGCATCAGGCAGTAAACGTATTTTTTTATATTTTACCACAATTTTTTAATTAAAAGGGAAATTCCTCTAGTGCGGGAAAAGTATTCAACAATAATATTTCTGAAGTCACAACTAGAAAAAAACTGGCCAACAATTATAATTGGAACAGACAAAACTTAAATTCATGCATACTATTTTGTAAGCATTATTTTTTATCTCCTTGTACACTGGCCCCAAAGAAATGACATTGAAATGTTAGGCTATTGCACGTCTTCTTAGATCAGATTTAGAGCAGTGGTGAGGAGGAAAGTTTTTGGAAATAGTTAATGTAAAGACATTCATAATGAATGCTGAAAACAAAAATTGGCTTTTTGTAAAAATTTATACTGACAGGGGTATATATGGATGGGGGGAAGGTTCACTCGAAGGGCAAGAAAAAGCAGTAGAACAGGCAATCCAAATTTTTGGAGAACGGATCATTGGTGAGGACCCCAGAAGAATTGAACGTTTATGGCAGGTTCTTTATCGTCATGGGTTTTGGCGAGGGGGAATTATCCTTAACTCAGCCTTGGGCGCTATTGATATCGCATTATGGGATATTTTAGGTAAATTTTTGGGATGCCCAATTTATCAACTTTTTGGCGGACAGATCCGAAAAAAAATTAGAGCTTACACGCACGTTAAGGATGCCGAACACGCTACCAAGTTGAAAAATTCAGGCTTTACTGCTTTAAAGGCAGGTGGTTGGCCTGATCAACAATATCATCTGTGGGATGAAACTACACTTCGTGATCATATCCTTTCAATACAAAGTGTGCTGGGAAAATCTGTCGACCTGATCTTTGAGAATCATGGTATTTCGTCCCCTTCTCGGGCTGCAAGGCAAATAAGCTCAATTGATGACCTAAACCTTTTATGGTTCGAAGAGCCCACCCCGCCCGATAATTTAGATGCCCTAGCTAGAGTACGGGAAAATAAATTTAAAACTGATTTAGCAGCGGGAGAACGTCTTTTTACGCGTTGGGGATTTAGACGGCTTATTGAACGGCAATTGGTGGATATAATTCAACCAGATGTAATTCACTGCGGTGGATTATCAGAAATAAGAAAAATAGCATCTATGGCCGAAACCTATTATATAAAGCTTGCCCCCCATAATCCAAGGGGTCCTATAGCTACCGCAGCAAGTTTACATTTATGTTCGACCATCCCGAATTTTCTTATTCTTGAGCATCTTCAGTCTGAGCCTTGGTTTAGAAAAGTCCAAAAGGAACCAATTAAAATTGATTCCGGCTATTTCGAAATTCCTCCAAAACCCGGACTTGGCATCGACCTAGATGAGACAGTTATTTTGTCTAACCCTTACAAGGCAATAACATACAAAGGAGCATTTTACGGAGATGGAGGGATAGCAGATGTATAATTAGTACTTTAATTTGTGTGCCTTGATAATCTTCCAATAGCATGAAACACTATTGATCTAAACACTTTTTGTTTCGAGGCGTAGATAGTTTGTAAAACAAATTAATTTTTAGCCGAACTGATTTGTTTGAACAGTTTTCAACACCCAGGTTTAAAAATCACCTGAATTGACATCGTGATACGGTGGGGATGGAGTAGGTTTTAATCCAACTAATCAAAAACGTATTTCAAATCCAATGAATTAGTCTGATCCACAATGCTGCAATTCATCTATCCTTGAAGTATGCTTTGTATTATTTTTCAGCAAGTTCAACAAATCTTCTCAGGGTGTTATCCGCCTGTTTCCGATTTATACTATTGCTTAATCCACTCCCCTTTCGCAGTTTGCCCAGACTTTAGGGGTAAGAGTTCAATATTTTGCCACAGAACAATACGATGCAGAAGTATCATAATCTATTTAATTTAGCCTGATTATTAACAATATGAATTTGGTGGCAAACTACATTGCCACCTAATATTTTCTTAACTCGCTGTGCTTTGTACTTTTATGATTGTCCTTAGGTTGACATCGAGTGAAGCATATATCTTTGAAGCAACTGGGCTTGTGCCAAGTGCATCATAAGTTGCTTCAATTTCTGTCATTGACGGATACGTCACACCCAGCAAGAAATCACCAGCGTTATTACCAGTCATTATTCGAGCAAATCTAAATGTTTGTGCGCCAGTTTTCGCAAACATAGGTGCAGCTTCAGCCATCATATCCATCAGTTCCGGCTGCGAAATATGGGATGTGCCCCGTGTTAGAACAACATATTTGCGTGTTGGTTTTGCTGGTGCCGCAAAAGGAACGTCACAAAACCTGGCAACATTCCGCATGGTTACCTTTAAGCCAGTTTCCATTATCTTTCCATAGGTGACTGAGGTGGCAAATGCGTCCATAACACTCCCAAAATCGTCTAAGGAATTGAAGAACTGCTGAAAGACAACACCACCAGCGTTACTACCGGTCATTATTGTGCCAATGCTAGCGCGTTCTGATCCAGCTGCTTTGGACTCTTCAGCGAGTTTTTTTCCTAAATCAATCGCTTCAGCAAGTTTGGTCGAGGAGACCTGACCTACTGTATTGACGTAAAAATTCTCTGCCATCGGTTTTACTCCCTTTAGTTTTTAGGCTATAAAATTACCTTTAGTTACTGCGAAAAGCGACAAAAAATGACGTATCAACTTTTTGAAAGAACATATTTTTGAATGGCTGGCTAAAAATTAAGCTAACATTTTTATTTTTTTAAGGTAAAACTGCTGTTTGATAATGTCAAAGCCATATCTAGGTTTTTGTTTTACAAATCATACCCTAAGCTTGATTCAAATTTATTAAACTCATGGGTCAGAAACAAACCCAACTGTTAGCACTCCCACAAGTATCCGCATATTTAGATTTAGGATACTTTCCATAATCGGACTTTGAGGAAAGAAGGTTGGCTAACCCCTGTTCGGTTTTGACAGCCGTTAAAACACTTACGGGTGAGCTGCGTTTCTAACTGTTAGCTTAACCGGACGCTAACATTTACCGCGGTAACGTATCTTTTCGCGACAGTGTTGGCTTGGCTAAATTTTACTGAAAAGCCAAGGCTCTCCTTTTTCAAGGTTGTTTTTTTACCTAGTCCGTCTCTCCAGTCTTGGGGTCTTATCAAAAAAATTACGGCATCTTTTTTCGCTTTATTTATTAAGCTTTCTCTATTCGTTGTGAGTTAAATAATTTCAATCTGTACATTTAGTAAAAACTCCTGCATCCCTGGCAGTACCACAGAACCGACAGAATACACTGAGGCGCCAGCAGTGCCGTCTGAAAAAATTTTGCGCAAAACCTCAACATCCGGCTTTGAAAGAACAGGATCGAAATATGTTTCAAATAATGAATACCCAAGAGGGTTTTTTCTAAAATGGCGTCAGGTGATCTTGCTGCATCTGACCACTCGGGGGCAAGACTACCGAGTCCATCACCATTATCGTCGTCCCAAAAAGCTTTTCCCAGCTCCCACATATTATAATTGAGAAGAAAGGTGTATTCTTTAAGGAGAACATTGTCAGGCGCCTGGCGGTAATCTGGATTAAAAACACCATTATCCATGGCCTCCCGCATTGCCAAGTAAAGCTCTTGTTTTTTGTAAGCTTGGCCGGATTCGACTTCTATATCTCTACCCATTAGGGCATCGTAAGATCCATCAACAGCTCCTCTTACTCCAAATATGTGGATTGTGTGCATGAGGTGTTCCACCACCTCATTTACTTGCTCCTCTGCCGTAATATTTCTTTCGTCTGGATCATGGTACCAAACCATATCGTCTTGCATGTTCACATCTAACCAAGCTTCATATCCAGGGTAGCTTTCAGGGTTTGAAAGAGGATTCGGAAAGTAATAACTACCCTCTCCATTGGCAATGCGTTGAGCGGTTGGTGATCCAGCATGCCAAGTGCCAGCTTCACCTGACAATATTTTGATCAATTGATTTTGTGCTGCTGCGTCTATGCCATCACCATAGGGATCAATCAGTAAGTTGACTGTTTGAGCCACTTTATAAACCCAATCATCGGGCACTGCCGTTTGGCCACCTGTTTCACCAGCGATTACTAAATCGAGCCCATTCACTTTCAGGGATCGGTCAAACCAACTACCATTAGTCGTATCAGCTAGCAGTGCGCCATCAGTGTATAAAGAAACGTCCTTCAGGCCTAAAGAAAGATCAAAGTTGCCAGAACTACCGTTGTAAGCGTAATCAATTAATAATCCATCATTGGCAGCATTGGACCTAATACTGTTCTGATCAAAAGTGAAACTACCATCATTCTGATTGATAAACTTAAGAGTGTCCCCTTCAGAAAGGTTAAAATCAGTAATGGTGGATTTGAGTGAGCTTTGATTGAATTGAAATTCATCTGCACCTGAGCCGCCAGTCAGTAAATTGGTTCCGCTCCCTCCGTGAAGTGTATCGTTTCCATTCCCACCAGAGATATTCTCATCAGCATCCGAGCCAATAATTATATCATTGCCGGGACCACCATCTACTTCAATCGTCTGCCTTGCCAGCTTGTAGGTGGAAGAGTTTAAATTAATAACATCACTGGAAGTAGTTCCGGTAACGCTGGTATCAGTCAGCGCTATCAATTCAGTATGGCTTTGATCTGCATCACCATTAATGACAAGTGATAAGTCACCAACACTATCCGCACTTAGGGCATTAATTGTAAAACCATTGTCCGTTACCAGGTCGAATGTGTCGAGCTTTTGGAGACCAACTATATGGCGAAGCGTGGAAATAACATCGGATATTTGAATTACACCATCGTTATTAATATCTGCTGCGGCATGAGCCTTCCCTTTAAGGCTTTCCAATCCAACAATTCCTCGAAGCTGGGCAACCACATCACTGATTGTAATTGGGTCTGCGTTTGAGGATAACGTACTTACTTGTGTTCCAACATCGTTTATACCTTGGATTTTGACCGAACTAAATTCAGTGGTAATAGATGTTGCGATACCTGATGCATCCACCGAAATATTCACTGTTGTGCCACTCCCAATAAACTCAATCACAGCATTCTGGGAAAGATTAAATTTGAGACTTTCCGCTGTATTGTCAGACTCAACAACTAGAACGTTCTCTGTGTCGCCATCCGCAAACACGATAGTGTCGTGGCCGGCATGGTTCAGGCTTTTAGTCCATGAAGATGCTATTTGATTTATCCCTGAATACTCAATTGTATCTTCTAAGAAATTAAAATCTTTAATCGTATCTTGGCCATGTACACTCTCAAATTTAAATATGTCAGGCCCTTTGCCGCCGGTTAAAATGTCATTGCCAGCTTTACCTTCGGTTGTATCATCTCCGTTTCCTACCCGAAGTTGATTATCTTGCTCATTTCCCAAGATGAGATCATCTGATATCACGTCAGGTACGAGAGGATTTGGGCTACAAAGAAATGTATGATTCTGAATTGTAAAAGCGCTAGGCAAGTCATCTGTCACAGCAAGAATTTTAACATTCACTTCAGGTAATTCACTTGCGCCATAATAATTTGCCACTGCTGCAATACTCGCTGACGGATAATTCTTTGGCAATTCTATAGCATAGATATTGCCATAAAAATTATTCCCAATAACGCGAGTTGGAGGGCCATAAGAAGCCGAATTGAAAATCGCCATATCGCCACTCCCGCTGTAGGGCCCTTCACTTGCGATGAAGTTATTATTTTTATTGTAACGAATTTTCTAGAAACAATACTAAGACCTTGCGAGTTTTAAAAAGAACTGTGTTTTATCCTACTTGCATAAGTTAGATAACAAATTTAGAGGCCGTTGGCATCATTAAAAGAGTTATTGTCTATGTCGAAACTTCCACATGACTTAAACGAAGTATCGAGAAATGAACCGCCTGCCCATTCTACGGAAGCTAAATTCAAAAATACTGTTGTGTCTGCATCTGATCCAAAATAAAGGTCAACGTTTTCAAAAATAAAATTTTGGCTTGCATTGCCTCCGTCATCAAGCAGTCCATGGGTCTTGATACGCGTATCTGTTACGATCATACTCGGTAGAATGGTCAATTTAAAAGTGTGTTGGATTTGCGCTATTTCGTCAGAGTGTCATGATGTGTTTTTGGAAATAAACATCTGGCAAAAAAAGGATAGCCGATGCGCTGGTGCATAGAACAAGTAAAGAGTTCTTCCTCAGAGGGCCTGAGACAAAGCTGGTTTTTACTATTGTTCAAGCTTGCATTTTGTTGTCGATGGTGCTTGTCACTTAGGAAATTCTGCAGAATTTTTATTTGACGGCTTAAAGAGCTTATGCAAATCATCAATTATGGATATTGATAATGAGCATTATAATGGTAGTGATCGTTGTAGTATTGACTTTAATCGTATCAGTAGGGACTGCTGCTATGTGGAAGTCTGTGTGAGCTAAGTTTGTTTTGAGTAAACTTGCATACAAGATACAGAATAGGGTGTTTGTGATTAAAACCGTTTTTGCTTCATTTTTGATTATACTTTTGGCTTTTCCTTTGAACGCTGAGGAGGTTCCTTCGTGCCCAGATAGAGGGAGCGACCCTTCAAAATTCTGCCCGGTCGGTACGGTATGGAGCGAAGAGGCAAAGCAATGCCTTGGAATGGTTTAGTTAGCTGCAGACGAGTGGGATTTTCCAACTCACCCTCTGTTTAAAGCTTTTCTACGCCTCTTCTGTGCCGTTCGTATTTGGAGAGCAATTACACATCTTATCTTTACAACCACGCATTCTATCTGTGCAGTCTTTGAGCTTATTTCTGCAATCTGGATCAGTCAGTGCATAAGCAAGAGCAGTGGTACCAACTGTTGGCACAATAGCGCCACCGAGTAATATGGTCGCTACCATTATCTTCTTACCTAAAAACAAATAGATCTCCCTGCAAACAAAAGTCTAGGTTTTGAGAGCTATTTTTCAATGCTGTGCTAGTAGATTTAAGCGAGATCGACAAGCGGTTGCATTTACCCCATACGCAAGATGATCGTAAATATTGCGTGGAGTTATACTTTAATTGGACGCATCAGTTTAACAGTATGCTTTTGCAAATTTGATGATTAATCGCGACTTCTGGCGCTGCGCTTAATAACTCACGACAATCTATTTTTATCTGCAACGCTCTTTTGCTTATTTGGCGGAGTAATTCATCTATATCAATATTTTGCTCCATTTCACCAAATGCAGCATCCAAGCAATCGCCAATTTTTTGCAATAGGAAAATATCATCTGGCCTTTCAATATCTTTTAGTTGATTTGCTATGTTGTTAATTGTTCCTGTATCAGACGACTTCTGCGCAATCTCACAGATATTTAACAACGCCTTCAAACGAATAAGGTTCGTATCCGCCCCTGCCCAACTCGGGACAGACAAAAACAAAACCAAAGCATAGATTTTTATTTTAAAGAGACTTGGCAATTTATTAGGGACAGCAGCCGCAGGTACCCGGTTTAACGGCTTTCTTTTTAATAGGCTTAACCTTGGAGGTTTTGGTTTTAGGTATTGCCTTCAAACTTTGTTCCTTTTCTTTTGCTGCCTTTATAAGATTGAACTATAGGTATTCTTGGACTGAAGAAAAGCCAAGTTTTGTTGCTTTTTTTGTTTCATAGGCTGATCGGCTCTTAAGATTCAAAATAAAAACGCCTAGCTGATCCTGTCCAACTTGCATAAAGAAGTTCCTCTCAAACCGATGACTCTAATCCTTTTTAATTACTGGAAATAATATAGAATAGCTAGTTCCCTATGACAGACTTCTTGGAACATATTATTCTATGTACAAACCGCTGAGGGTTGACTAACTCCTAATAATCCAAGAATTAGCCCAAAAGCACAATGTGATCACAAATATAGATTATTAAAAATGTGATCACACTTGGTTTATTTGTTGAACATGAAATACAGTCGAAATACGGATGGAACACTTTCTAAGGATAACACTGGAAGACCTAAGGGTGCTAAGAACCTGATAACTCTGGCAATCGAAAGCACTTGAAGGGGCTAGCGTTGCTAGGAAGATTTGTATTGAGCTTATTGCTCCTCATGCCAGGGGTATTAATGTTTCTCTCCCCTTTTCTCCATGTAGAGTGCATCTCAATTATAAAATTGCAAAGAAATACATACCGGTACCTAACCCTGCAGCCTGGTTGGCAAATTTGAATACACCTCCGCCCTCGAAAGCCAGGACCACAAACGCAAAGTTCCACTCAGCACTCCAACTTAAAGATACCTTGCACTGGTGAAGAACGCTCACTATCAGAAGCGGACAAGGCTGCAATGCTTTGATGGTGCTAACACTGAAAGCCGCACGTTCCAAGGAAATACGCGGTATGCACTGGGATGCGATACATCTGTTCGAAAAACAGAAAGCAGCAAAGCGAGGATTTTAAGATCTTCGGACCATTCCTCCAACGGAATGAAAACGAGGGTTGAGCACAGAGTGCCAATCATCAAATCGTTGCTGCAAATACTGGAAGCAGTTTGCACCCAATATGATTAAATTTTTCCAGCTATTTCTTAAAAAATGTAATCGTAAATTGCACTGTAAGCGATGTAAACCTAGTTGATCAGCGATCGGGATGACTTGCTGCCCCCCAGGTATCCGGTCTACATTCCGCTACTAGACTGCCCAGCACGTTAAGTCGCATGAGGCCGCACGATTACAATTAATTCACAAGTTTGGATCAGTATTGGAGCATGCGTATTACAATCGGGATCTTCTTAAGGAGGGTGTACGTTTGATGCAGGATTGTTATAAGTTTCTGGAGGCTTGCGAAACTCTAAAATATCGTTGTCTCACTAGATTTTGATGAAACTAAAGAATGATGGGGTAATATTCAAACTATTATGCTGCACTAGTGCTCGCCTTAGATCGCTTAAGGCCATTAACTTCATTTTAAACGGAAGAAGTCTTTTTTGAATTTTGCAAACTTTTTTTTCCTCTATTAAATTGTTTGTGCCGATGCTTCTTAGCCTTTCGCGCTTTGTTTGCATGGTTAATCGATGCGTCCCAGGGTTCACCAGAGGATACTGGAATTTTACTTCCTATAATTTTTTCAATTGATTTTAGTTCATTCATTTCGTCTAAAGTGCAAAACGCTATAGCACAACCATCTGAACCTGCGCGTGCTGTTCGACCAATCCTATGTACATAATTTTCAGGCACATTTGGTAGATCAAAATTATAAACATGCTTAACCGTAGGTATATCTAAACCTCTGGCTGCTACATCGGTTGCAACAAGAATTTTTATATCGCCTTTACGAAACGCTTTCAAAGCACGTTCCCGTTGACCTTGGGATTTATTTCCATGAATGGAAGACACAGAAAATCCAGCCTGTAATAGAGTTTTCGACAACCTCTCGGCTCCGTATTTTGTACGTGAAAAAACCAGGGCGAGTTCATCATTATGTTTACTTAACAGATTGATTAAAAGCCTATTTTTTTCCGCTTTTACTACAAAGTTCACACATTGAAGGATCTTGTCAGCAACTTTACCGCTCGGAGCGACTTCTACATGCTTTGGCTGAGATAAAAAAGATTTTGCTAATTCATGAATTTGTTTAGGCATAGTAGCTGAAAACAACATCGTTTGACGTTTTTCAGGTAAGAATGTGGCAATTTTCCGAAGACTATGGACGAAACCGAGATCAAGCATCTGATCCGCTTCATCTAAAACCAAGAATGATGTTCTATTAAGGCTAATCGCGTCACGATCTAATAGATCAATAAGGCGGCCAGGTGTCGCAACCAGAATGTCAGTACCCTTGGACAGTCGTTTGATTTGGGTTTTAATCGACACGCCGCCAACGACAATTCCTATTTTTAGCCGCGAACTTTGCACAAAAGACCTTATATTTTCGCTTATCTGTTTGGCTAGTTCTCTCGTTGGCGCTAAGATTAGACCTCGGGCACATTTTGCTTCAGTTTTTTCATATTTATTTAAAAGATGCGCCGCTATGGGTATTGCAAAGGCAGCCGTTTTTCCCGTTCCAGTTTGAGCTAGGCCCAATACATCGTTTCCAGATAAAGCATACGGAATGGCCCGCTTTTGGATTGGAGTTGGCTCATGAATCCCTATTGTCGAAAGATTTTCAACCAAAAGGTTTGGCAAGTCCATAGATTTAAATAAATTCAAAAAATTCTCACTTTAGTTGGAGCGGTTAGGCCTAATAAAAATGTCTAAGGCCTTGAAGCATTTATAAACATAAGTTAATGTTTTGGCGACATGGGAAACGATTTGGCAAATTTATATTTGTGGCCAGGTTTTAATATTCACTCTTAACCAGAATTTTTCTACTTGCTGCGATCCTTTCAGAACCCGGTTCTACTTTCTGTTATGTTTTGTCAACATTGAAATTAATTTTTCAGCCAAGAATTTCGATCTATGTACCAGAATTCATTTACGCCTTTTAACGCATTCAAATTCGGACCATTTGTTGCACTGAAAAAACGAGTTAGTTAGGCCTACGGAAAATGTAAAATAGAGGTGAAAAAAATGGACAGAGTATATCTACCTGAATGGGGTGCATGTGCTAGGTGGAACTCAATCGGTAATAGTGGAGAGCCAATAATCGACCTTTCCAGACTTAGTATGAGTTCAGTTGCCAGTTTTCTTCCAGTAGCTTCCAATCAATTGCTAAAAGATACAACTGGGATTATGTAAGATCATCTTGGAGCAGTTTTTAGCGATCACTCGGATACCTTTCTTTATACCTTAGAAGCGCATGCCGAAGCAGTTGTTTAAGTCATTGAGCAAATTGGCTATAGTAGCTGCGACTTTGTTGGTCACTCGTTTGGTGGAGCCCTCGCCATACAAGTGGCATTTCAGCGTTCTGATTTAGTGAAAAGTCTATTAATCGCAGAGGGCAACCTGATAACAGGGGGGTCTCTGGTAGCAGAAATATTGCGTCAAATTCAAAAACCGATTTTATAAAAAGTGCGTTTCCAGAACGTCTAAATAATGTCAAGCAAGGAGCCAATAGAGAGGAGTGGATGGATGTAGTGACGGCCTCGTGGTCTCTTTGCGATGTTCGCGGATTATATGAAAATGCAGTCTCTTTAATAAATTTATCGCAGAATTTTGAAAAAACTTTTTAAACTTAAGTATTTCCAGGTGCTTTATAAATGGGGAACATAACCTTCCGAAGAAATGGTACTGCAACTGCAGATATTCCAAACCCAAAACGGCTGGAGAGTTTTGGTGTTAAGGTAGAAAGCTTACCAAATTCAGGTCATGAATTGCAGATTAAGAATCCAGAGAATTTCGTAAAGTTGTTAAATAGTTTCCTACACAACGCGGGTTGTTGAGAATAGATTTCCAGAATTGCTATTATGGTCTTTCACCGAACACTACTTAAATTCGGCGGCCTCTTCCCGCCCACCACGAGTCATCAAAATTGCGCTAGCATGATGTGCATGTAGTAAAGTGTATTGAGTTTCAAGTAATAACCTTCTGTTTAATTAAACTGCGCCACGATGCGAAAGAAAGTGTCCTGATTAAGCTCATGGCTGCAGTCGGGGGGCCGCGGGAATTTTACCCGAAAGCTTTAAAACCTTAGTGACGCAAATAACACTGAACGCCAAAGCATAACTCTTTATTATAGATATTTGAAGTGCAAGTTCCGGAATATTTCGTAAGTGAAAACTAAAAATGACCAAAGCTAGTATCAAACTTGCTATTGCAGAGCGGAAAGTGACGAAGTCATCAAATCCTTGGCCATCTACATTTGAGAACTACTCAAAAGTGACAAATTCTGGTGCTATAAAAATTACGTATGAGAAAATTAGGCCAATCACAGTTGCGAAAGTCAGAGTCATTTTTGGATGCATCGCAATTCTCTATTTATTTGCCTCAAGATAATGCGGTAAAGCTATATGTAGTGTCAGAAAAGATTCCCTTAGCTCCTATCTAATTTTTTAGAAAAAATGTGAGAGCGGTACTATCAGGAACTAGAGCACTCGTTTTTTAACCCCACCCCTAATGCACTGGTATTACAAACTAAATGTCGCCCCCAAAAGAAAAGGCTTAGCTTAATTTCCGTTAGGTCATTAATTTCAGGGGTGAGTCGTACGGTATCTGAAGCATTAATTAAGGAGCTCGGAAGCACAATAAGAGCAAAATGAGATGCGCTAATATGGCCCTACTTGACCATGCGCGAGAAACAATACATCAATCAATAATGGCTAATTCCTTTTTGACTCAAACGCTCATCGATGACTTCGCCCGAGATGGCGTAGTCTTGATCAAGAACCTTTTTGAAGACTATGTCGAGACCCTACGCGCGGGGGTTGATTTTAATATGGCAAATCCCGGTCCATTTGCATCGGAAAACCTGCATGACAAGGAAAGGGGACGTTTCTTCGACGACTATTGCAATTGGGAACGAATTCCTGCATTTGAAAAAGTGATCCGCACAAGTGAAGTTGCAGCTGTCGCCGCAGACCTGATGCAAAGTAAAACAGTACAACTGTTTCACGACCACGTTTTAGTCAAAGAACCTGGAACGTCAAAGCCAACACCGTGGCATACGGATGGGCCATATTATTTTGTTGAAGGAACGCAAACAGTAAGTTTTTGGTCTCCACTCGATCCAGTTACTCAAGCGTCACTGCGATGCGTGGCGGGGTCTCATAAATGGCCCAAGCCCGTTTTACCTACCCGCTGGTTGGCTAATACATCTTTTTATCCTAATGAAGAGGCTTACATGCCTGTCCCCGATCCGGACGCGGAAGGCATGAAAATAATAGAATACACGATGGAACCGGGCGATGCTGTAGCGTTCAACTTTCATATCCTGCATGGCGCGCGAGGCAATGAAACCACGCAACGGCGCCGGGCTTTTTCCTTGCGCCTTTTGGGTGATGACACACGGTATACGCAGCGCCCCGGCCCAACATCTCCCCCCTTTCCAGGTCATGAGATGAAAGAGGGACAAAAATTAAGGGAAGATTGGTTTCCCTTTATTTTGAATCAATAAGCATCAAACGTTTAGCAACGGATATCCCAGCACGGACCTGGAGCGTTGACCTACTGTTGACTGATATCAGCTTACATACACAGTGCGAACCTGAGCATCACGCTTAAATTATCGTGCCAATAAGATTTTATATACCAGGCAGAACGATCCCAATAAACAACACGTGGCGAAACTTTGCTTTAAGCAAACATTGATATAAATTATGGCCTATCCGCATACCGATCAGAGCTGGTAAGATTGGGAAAAAACCTTTGAGATCTTTCTCAACAAGGTAAGCCGCATGTGACCTGTCCCTGATTAAGACAGGCATTTATATTACCTGCATTTTGGTATTTAAGAACGAATAAGTTGTGTCGATGCGTTTTGCTCTACTTGATAGTCCCAGTGAGTGTTGTTGGCCTTCATCGCGTCATTAACTATTTGTTTCATACGT
>MDTB01086889.1_pt1 | contig 16779 bp, 12 predicted proteins | sample 811161 | NCBI WGS metagenome assembly MDTB01 (sample SAMN05326650, study PRJNA326480) | marine metagenome | isolation source: seawater | place: Mediterranean Sea | collected 2009
ATAGGTATATACCCGTTCTGGCATCTCAGGAAGGATATCAAAAAATTGGAGAGCAAGTAGTCCAACACCAAGCGAGACAATACGGTCAGACTAAATTTGGAGCAGATCGTTTTTTTAAAGGCTTTTTAGACCTTATAACACTTTGGTTTATCAATCGCTTTGGAAAAAGACCCATGCACTTTTTTGGTCTTTGGGGGACCATAATGTTACTTTTTGGTTTTGGTTTTACCCTCTACCTCGGAATAGATAAGTTGTACTTTGATACCAATGCCCGTTTAATTACCGAACGCCCTGAGTTTTATATTGCATTGACATTAATGCTTTTAGGTAGCCAATTTTTTATTGCCGGTTTTTTAGGTGAATTGGTATTGAGAAATGCGAAGTTAACTCAACGTTATCACATCAAAGAAAAAACCTAAGCAATGGAATACCAGAGCCGCATAGCGCAATGGATGCGCTCCCCTTTTGATCAACAAACGCAAAGTCAAGTGGCGCTTCTCGCCAAGAATCCAAAAGAAGCCGAAGACGCTTTTTATAAAGATTTGGAATTTGGTACTGGCGGAATGCGTGGGATTATGGGTGTTGGAACAAATCGAATCAATAAATATACCTTGGGTAAAAATACACAAGGACTCAGTGAATATCTAAAGGAACAATATCCAAATGAGAAAATTCGTACTGTAATCGCATATGATTGCAGGCATCAAAGTAAAGAATTGGCAAAAATATGTGCTGATGTTTTTACAGCAAATGGGATTCACTGCGCTCTTTTTAGTGATTTAAGACCCACACCTGAGCTCTCTTTTGCTGTGAGGTATTTAAATGCCCATTGTGGAATAGTACTTACTGCTTCACATAATCCGCCTGAATACAATGGATATAAGGTTTATGGAAAGGACGGAGGTCAGCTTGTTCCTCCTCACGATGAAGCAATTAGTCAAAGAATCCTTGACACTGCTTTCGAATCCATTCAATTTGATGGTAATCCAGCCCTATTACAATACATAGACAAAGAAATTGATACTGCCTACCAAAAAGACGTGTTAAATTCAGCTTTGTTTGATAAAAGTAAGAATAAGCCACTTAAAATTGTTTTTACTCCCATACACGGAACCTCCATAACGGCCTTACCTCAGGTCCTAGAACAAGCTGGATATGACAAGCTTACTATCGTAAAGGAGCAAATTGATCCAAACGGGGACTTTCCAACTGTAAAATCCCCAAATCCAGAAGAACAAGAAGCCCTCAAAATGGCTGTTGCTTTGGCAAATGAAAAAAATGCAGATCTTGTTATTGGTACAGATCCCGACGCTGACCGATTTGGCTTAGTTGTAAAAGATGCTGAATCAGCCTGGTGTTATTTAAATGGCAATCAAATCATGGCTGTTTTAACCGATTTTTTACTTCAAAAAAGGGCAGCTGAGAATACCTTAAATTCAAATTGTTTTATTGCTTCAACCGTAGTCTCTACTCCTTTAATCCAGCAAATTGCTGTGCACCATGGTGTACAGTATAAAAATACACTCACTGGATTTAAGTGGATTGCCAAGCTTATAGAAGGCTTTCCTGAACTTGAGTTTATAGGAGGTGGAGAGGAAAGTTTTGGGTACCTCGTGGGAGATTCAGTTCGAGATAAAGACGCCATTTCGGCTAGTCTTTTAGCTTGTGAAATTGCCAATGAAGCAAAGAATAACGGATCTAGTTTTTTCGAACTTTTAATTGAATGCTATAAAAAATATGGAGCCTATAAAGAACGACTGGTATCCATTACTAAAAAAGGAAAAGAAGGGGTTGAATACATCGCAGAACAAATGGAGAATTTTAGAAAATCTCCACCCAAAAGCATCGGCGGTATTGATGTAATGATATTAGAGGATTACCTTCATCTTACTTCCTACAACTTCAAACGAAAAGAAGAGGAAAAACTTCAATATTGTCCCTCAAATGTCTTGATTTTTAAATTAGAAGACGGAACAAAAATTGCCTTAAGACCCAGTGGAACAGAACCAAAAATCAAATATTACTTTAGCATCAATCAAAAATTCGACCCTGATCAAAGCTGGAAAGAACAAGAAAAAACCCTAGAAATACGTTTAGATGAACTGAGCTCATTAATTTTGCCTTAATGAAATCATCGTTCCAAAACATCTTACAATTTGGCAGGAAATACAAGGGCTATGCATTCCTAAATATTCTATTTAACGCCCTTTACGCTCTTTTTAGCGCCTTGTCCTTTGTGTCATTAATACCCATGCTCAATGTGCTTTTCGAAACAACAGAACAACAAATTGAGCCTGCCCAATACCAAGGTCTATTCAGTGTTCACCATTACATTCGAGATAGTCTTAATTTTTATATTGCTTCACGGGTAGAGCAAGATCCTGAAACCACTTTGATCGTGGTTATTGGTTTGGTGTTGAGTTTGTTTTTTTTAAAAAACATCAGTAACTATCTGGCGTTATACTTCATTACTTTCCTACGAAACGGCATCATCAAAGATTTACGGAATGCCATCTATGTAAAAATTATCAGTCTTCCTATCTCCTATTTTAGCGAAAAAAAGAAAGGGGATTTAATGGCTAAAATCACCAGTGATGTAACAGAGTTACAGATTTCATTTTTATCGATTTTGGAATTGATCGTCAGAGAGCCTTTGACCATACTTTTTTCATTGGCAGCCATGCTTTTTTTTAGTATCAAGCTTACCTTATTCGTACTCTTCTTTATTCCAATTTCAGGTTTGATCATTTCCCGTATTGGTAAAAGACTTAAAGGCCAATCCGATAAAATACAACAAGAGCAAGGTGATTTTCTCTCACTGATAGACGAAACTGTCAACGGTCAAAAAATCATAAAAACCTTTGCTGCTGGCGATCACTTTAAAGAAAAGTTTAAAGCTGCCACTACTCGCTTTTACAATTTTTCAAATCAACTTTTACACCGTGCAAGTTTAGCCGGTCCTGCAAGTGAGTTTTTAGGTATAGTGGCAATCGGAGTACTACTTTGGTTTGGAGGAAATATGGTATTGGTTGAAGGGAGTATTTCAGGAACTTCATTTATTGTTTACATGGGGTTGGCATATAATATACTTACCCCAGCAAAGGCAATAAGTAAAGCCAGTTACAGTATCCAAAAAGGAAATGCGGCTGCTGAAAGAATACTTGAAATTTTAAATACTGAAGATCGGTTGAAAGATGCATCAAATGCAAAAAAGCTAAACTCCTTTTCAGATTCTATTGTATTCGACAAAGTCGCCTTTCGCTATGAGGAAAATCCAGTACTAAAAGAAGTTTCCTTTAAGGTAAAAAAAGGGCAAATGGTTGCTTTAGTAGGACCATCAGGAGGTGGTAAAACAACCCTAACTTATCTACTCAATCGATTTTATGATATCGACCAAGGCAAGCTCACCATTGATGGTATTCCGATTGACCAGATTACTAAAGAGAGCCTCTATCAAAAAATTGGGATGGTAACCCAAGAATCCATACTTTTTAACGATAGTGTTTACAACAACCTTAAACTCGGAAATCCAATTGCTACAGCTAAGGAAATTGAGGCTGCTGCCAAGGCTGCCAATGCCGATGGATTCATCACCCAATTAGCTGAGGGATACCAAACACGTATTGGTGATTCAGGAAACAAACTCTCGGGTGGACAAAAACAGCGATTGACAATTGCACGTGCGCTTCTTAAAGATCCTGATTTGTTAATCCTCGACGAAGCCACCTCTGCTCTTGATACAGAAGCCGAACAACAGGTTCAAATTGCTCTAGAAGAGCTGATGAAAAACAGAACTTCCTTTGTAATTGCCCACCGATTATCGACCATACAAAAAGCAGACCTCATTTTGGTACTCAAGCAAGGGAGTATCGTCGCTTCAGGAACTCATAAAAGCCTACTTAAAAATAGTGAGGAATACAAAAGCTGGGTTCAAATGCAACGTATGGATTAAACTTTTTTAATTACCTTTTGTCTATATAAGAAATAACAAATTGTTGAAACAACAGTCCATATTTATTAGTGCACTTCGCGACCCCTTAACCAAGGATGAAGCATTTAAAAAACTCGTTTCAGAATATAAGGAACGTTTGTATTGGCACATTCGTAAGTTAGTACTTGATCACGATGACGCTCATGATGTGGTTCAAAATACATTTATTAAAATCCATTTAAACATTGATAAATTTAGAGAAAATAGCTCCCTATACACCTGGATGTATCGAATTGCGACCAATGAGTCTTTAAACTTTATTAACAGCAAAGCAGCTAAAATGGGACTGCAAAATACTGAGTGGATAGAGGCAAAAGCTGACGGACTGATGGCAGATTCTTATTTTGACGGCGATGAGGCAGCTTTAAAGCTTCAAAAAATGGTAGCTCGATTACCTGAAAAACAACGTATAGTTTTTAATATGAAGTATTTTGACAACATGACGTATGAAGCCATTTCTGAAGTCTTGGATACAAGCGTTGGTGCGCTAAAAGCTTCTTACCACCATGCTGTAAAAAAAATTAAAACTGAATTGAATGACTGATTTCAAACAACATAATCCATTTAAAGTTCCAAAAGGCTATTTTGAAAAGCTCGAAGAAGAACTTTGTAATTCAGAAGACTCTGTCTCAAAACTCAATCCTTTCAGTACTCCTGAAAATTATTTTGAGGATTTAGAGAAAAAGATACTACAAGAAGTAGTTACCTCTTCGCCTACTTCCAAAAGAAGTTCGAATAATCTGATCTATGGTTTTATTGCCTCAGCTGCAGCTATACTTCTTCTTATTGGTCTTTTTGAGAAACCCGCTACAGTTGAAATTGAAAAAGAACAAGCCTTGAATGATTTTATTGAAAGCTATTATTTGGAAGATTTCGATAGCTACGAAATGCTTTCTATGATGGAAGATAATGAAATTGAAAGCCCATTTGATCAAATCACTAAACCCTAAGAGATGAAAAGACTTAATGGTATTTTTATGATGCTTTCAATACTCCTAGTCTCCAATCCGACTTTTGCCCAAAAAAACAGTCGATTTAAACGATTTAAAGAGATGAAATTGAACTTCATTCTTGAGAATACCGAACTCAACAATGCAGAAATAGAATCCTTTAAAATAATTTTTGAGGAATCTGAAAATAAATATCACGATGAGGTGTGGGTACTCAAACGAAAATTAAGAAAAGAACTAACAGAGGCCTACGATACAATTTCTTCTGAAAGCGCATCAAACTACATTAATGATTATTACCAATTCGAACAACTCGGTATGACCATTAAACACAAACGAAATCAAAAGCTTTTAAAATCAATTCGTGCAAAAGTAGTACTGAGAATTCTCCAGCAGGAAAAAGAATTTGACGAAATGATGTTCAAACGAATTCGGAATCGTTCAAAAGAGAAACAAAAGGAAAAGGAGAAAGAATAATACGATACCTTTACCTCTGTGAAAATACATAGAAATGTTGCTTTGGGGATTGTTGAAGGACTTCAACAAATTCTGGATAAAAATGAGGCTTTACGCCCTTGCCTTAATCGGCTTTTAAAACTAAATAAAAAATGGGGTTCAAGAGATCGCCGCCAGTTGGGAGAAGCGGTTTTGGATTGTGTACGCTGGAAACGCACCTATCAGTATCTGGGAGACCTCAACACCCAGTCAGAAAACTATTATTGGGAGCTATTAGGAATTTGGATTTTAACCAAAAAAATAGCCTTACCCGAGTGGGAAGAAATAGCCACATTAAAGCACTTAAAAATTGAGTTTCCATTAAATGCAAAAACCACAGACCGAAAAACAAGAGAGTCACTGCCTGACTGGCTTGATGAATTGGGCTTAAAAAGTTTTGATGAAGACACATGGAATAAAGAAAGTCAATCACTAAACCAAATGGCACCACTCGTTTTACGCGCTAATACGCTTAAAAATGATCCTCTAAGTCTAGTAAAACGTTTAAAAAAGGATTTTAATATTAAAGCGACTCAATCCTCAACCATCCCAGAGGCTTTAATCCTTGAAAAACACCAAAAGCTCAGTCAAAATCCAATCTACCTCAAAGGTGGGTTTGAAATTCAAGATGCTAACTCACAACAAGTTGCGCACTGGGCCAATCCACAACCTGGAAACCTAGTAGTAGATGCCTGTGCAGGCAGTGGTGGGAAAAGCCTCCATTTGGCTGCAATCATGAAAAATAAAGGCAAAATTATTGCCTTTGATCCACATCAAAATAAGTTAGATGAACTTCAGAAAAGAGCACTAAGAAATGGAGTCTCTAATATTCAAACCTCCACTACTGATGATACTCAACTTTATAAAAAACTTATGGGAACTGCGGATATTGTTCTGATCGACGCTCCATGCAGTGGATTAGGAGTGTTGAAAAGAAACCCTGCAGCAAAATGGCAAATGAATCCAGAACGAATTGAAGCACTAGAACAACTCCAACAGCAAATCTTAGAAAAGAATGCTGTGCTTGTCAAAAACGGGGGTGCTTTACTTTATGCTACTTGCTCAATTTTTCCCAATGAAAATCAGGACCAAATCAGGCGCTTTTTGAAGTCTGAAGTAGGAAGTGTCTTTACACTTGAAAAAGAACAACGCTTTTTAACGCATCAAACTGGTTTTGATGGATTTTACATTGCCAGTCTAAAAAAAATCTAAATTAATATTCATTATTAAAATCCAAATATTAATTTCGGAATCAATTTTTTGCTGCCTTTATGAAAGATAATAAAACCCCTTTTTCGCTTAAAGTTAGAATCATTCACCGCTATTTAGGTTATTTTCTAGCCGGCATCATGGCCATGTATGCACTTAGTGGCTCATTGATGATTTTCAGAAGAACAAATTTTTTGAAAAAAGAAGTGATTGAACAACAACAGTTAGCTGCAAACCTAAGTGTGGGTGAGTTGAGTTCAAAGCTCAAGATTGATGTCAAGGTCGATAAAAAAGAAGGGGATATTATCTATTTTAAAGAAGGAAACTATAATGAAGAAAGTGGATTGGCAGAAGTAAAGAAAATGAAGCTTCCCATAATTTTACAAAAAATGGAAAAACTTCACAAAGCGACTACGGAGAGTCCATTGTATTATTTGAACCTATTTTTTGGAGCTTCCTTGCTCTTTTTTGTTTTATCCTCTTTTTGGATGTTTACACCCAAAATGCCTGCATTTAAAAAGGGAATGTACTTTGCCCTAGCAGGAGCGGTATTGACCATCGTTATGCTATTTGTTTAATCCCAGGATTTAAGACCCAATAGTTTTTCTCCTAGAGTACTTAATTTTGCTGTATTGTATTTTGTCTGTTCCCAATTTCTCGGATCGCCAGGAAAAGCGTGACCCTCAGGAGCAATTCTATTTTTCCAAGAATTTATTCGCCATTCTTTAAGTGCAATATTTTCATCTTCCGCTGGCATCATGGAGATGTATTGTGCGATTCTGACTTTATCCTTAGAATTATTTGGACGTATTCCGTGAGGTTCAAGGCTATTGAAAATCAACAAATCACCTGCTTCTAATGGAACTTTTACAAAGTATTCTTCTAGACCTTTGGTGTCTGGCTGAAATCTATTGCGGTCTTCTGGTTGTGATTGCTTCCAGCTGTCGTAGTTTCTGTAAAGCCAGGGGATACACTGAAATCCACCCATTTCCAAGTTGGTTTGATCCGCTAAAGCCAAAACTCCTTGTACATTTTGAGGTTTGGTTTCGGGATCGTAATCCCAATGAATAAAACCTTTATACTCAAAACCAGGTTGAATGGGAAAATTGAGATTTGCTCGGTCTATAGTTGCCCATAGCTTTTCTGTTCCCCAAATATCAACAAAGGCGTTATACACCCGTTCTATTTGTCTATTTTCCCAAAGCAACTGATGATTGTAAACTTCGACCATTCCTGTTCCCTGAAGTTCTTTCATTTGCATCTCAGCGCGAGCTGCCGTATACCAGCTTTCTGGGTTGTTGGAATTTTTTTCCTCAAATTCCCAGAGAAAATCAGCTGTTTTTTGTGCTTGTTCTCGGCTTACTGCATTTTTTATTACTACAAATCCATTGTGTAGCCAAAAATTCCAGTCTTCAATACTCAATACCCTAAGGCTATCAGATGTTGCAGAAGTCCTAAGACCAATGCTACTACTTTTAGCAGTAGATGGATTTCCAGGAATCTCTTTATGTGCGTTATTGGGGATTTTAGTTTCCATTTTTAAAGACTATTTAAATGCAATATAGGAATTTTTTTAACTTATCATCAGATCAGATTTAAACAACTAAATATTCCAAAAAACACTTAATCTTAACTAAATCTAAGCTGTGAATAAAAAGAAGATAACTTCAATTATTAGCATCTTGGATGGCTTAACTATGTGATTGGAATGCCTTATTTTTGTACTTTAATTTCACACGCATGATCCTCTTTTTTGGCGATTCATCAGTCCAAGTTTTTGCAGTAAAATGCAACCAACCGCTTCCTCACCCTCAAAAAGAAAAATTAAGCTGGTTATTCGGAGATCAGCCACTTATAGACAACACTGCCCTTAGTGGATTATTTTATGGTCCGCGAGCGACTATGGTTACTCCTTGGAGTACAAATGCAGTTGAAATTACACAAAATATGGGTTTGGTAGGAATTGAACGTATTGAAGTCTATGAGGCAAAAAGTCGCGTTCAAAATCCCAACCCCATGTTAGTCACTTCATTTGACACTTTAAATCAAAAACTCTTTGAGGTTGATTTATTGCCAGAGACTGTTCAACAAATTAAAGATATCGCAGCTTATAACGAACAAGAAGGTCTCGCATTAAGTGATGAAGAGGTAAGCTATCTTGAAGATCTTGCATCCTCCTTAAAAAGACCACTTACAGATTCAGAAGTTTTCGGTTTTTCTCAAGTAAATTCTGAACACTGCCGACATAAAATTTTCAACGGTCAATTTATCATTGATGGCGAAGAGAAAGAAGAAAGCCTCTTTAAATTAATAAAAAACACTTCAAAACTTAACCCCAATACTATCGTCTCTGCTTATAAAGACAATGTCGCTTTTATTGGGGGTCCAGAGATCGAACAATTTGCTCCTCAAAAGGGAGATGTTCCAAGCAGCTATAAAAAAGATACCATAAACAGTGTAATATCCTTAAAAGCTGAAACCCATAATTTTCCAACCACTGTCGAACCTTTTAACGGTGCAGCTACTGGGTCTGGAGGAGAAATTAGAGACCGATTGGCAGGAGGTCAAGGTTCAATACCTTTAGCAGGTACCGCCGTTTATATGACTCCCTATTCCAGAGTACAGGGAGATCGTCAACAAAGTGCTTTCCCAGAGCGTAAATGGCTGTATCAAACACCTATCGATATTCTCATTAAAGCGTCCAATGGTGCCTCTGATTTTGGCAATAAATTTGGACAACCTCTAATAGCTGGATCTCTTTTGACCTTTGAACACAAAGAAAACAATGAGATATTAGGCTTTGATAAAGTCATCATGCTGGCTGGAGGAATCGGTTACGGAAAGAAAGAACAGGCACGAAAAAGAATACCTAAAAAGGGAGATAAAATCATCATACTTGGAGGGGATAATTACCGAATCGGAATGGGTGGAGCTGCAGTTTCATCAGCAGACACAGGCGCATTTGGAAGTGCTATTGAACTCAATGCCGTTCAACGATCTAACCCCGAAATGCAAAAACGAGTAGCCAATGCAATTCGAGCTTTAGTAGAAGCGCCAACCAACCCCATTGTATCCATACACGATCACGGAGCAGGCGGTCATCTCAATTGCCTTTCTGAATTGGTTGAGGATACTGGAGGAACCATCCATATTGACGCCTTACCTTTAGGAGATCTTACCCTTTCAGCAAAAGAGATTATAGGTAATGAATCTCAAGAACGGATGGGGTTGATTTTAGCTCCGCAAGATGCAGCCTTATTGGAAAAAATTGCATGCCGAGAGCGAGCACCTTTCTATATCGTAGGAGAAGTGACAGAAGATCACCATTTTTGTTTTGTTTCTGAAAAAACTGGAGAAAAGCCAGTGGATTTATCACTTTCAGCCTTGTTTGGAAGTGCACCCAAAACCATAATGGAAGACCAGACCATTCAAGCTGATTTTTCTGCTATTACATATAATGGTGAACATATTGAAAAATACATTGAAACAGTTTTACAATTGGAGGCTGTGGCCTGCAAGGATTGGCTCACCAATAAAGTAGACCGATGTGTAAGCGGTCGAGTAGCACAACAACAAACTGTAGGTGAACTTCAACTTCCCCTCAGCAACTGCGGTGTAATTGCCTTAGACTATACTGGAAATAAAGGAATCGCAACTTCTATTGGACATGCACCCATCAGTGGTTTAATAGACCCTGCTAAAGGAAGTGTAAATTCTATAGCGGAAGCTTTAACAAATATTGTTTGGGCACCCTTAGAAGAAGGCCTGAAGAGTGTATCTTTATCTGCCAACTGGATGTGGCCGTGTAATAATGAGGGTGAGGATGCGCGACTTTATAGTGCTGTTCAAGCCTGTTCCGATTTTGCAATAGCATTGGGTATTAATATTCCTACAGGAAAGGATTCCTTATCAATGAAACAAAAATATCCTGATGGAGACGTGATTGCCCCAGGTACGGTAATCATCTCTGCTGCGGCCGAATGCGCAAGGATTAAGAATGTAGTCAGTCCGGTAGCTCAACTAGATGGAGGTTCAATTTATTATCTAGACTTTAGCCAAGACGAATTTCACTTAGGAGGAAGCTCCTTTGCTCAAAGCTTAAATGCAATAGGAACAAAAACTCCATCAGTCACTGATGCTAACTATTTTAAAATTGCATTTAATAGTCTTCAAGAGTTTATTAAAAAGGGTATAATTGAAGCAGGGCACGATATTGGCTCAGGAGGATTAATTACAAGCTTATTGGAAATGTGTTTCCCTTCCACTTCAATTGGAATGAATCTTGACTTTTCAAGCTTTAAAGAAGGTGATTTAGTAAAATTACTTTTTTCAGAAAAACCTGCAGTTGTGCTACAATCAAAAGAAGATTTAACATCCCTTTTTGCTGCTCATGGTATCAAAGTAAACCTATTGGGTAAAGTCAATAGCAGTAAGCTTTTAAAAATTAATGATCTTGAATTAGACATTGCCAAAATGAGAACCTCTTGGATGGAGACTTCAAAGGCATTGGAAAAAAAGCAAACAGCTGGTAATCTAGCAGAAGCTCGTTTAGAAAACGTAGTAAAACAGCCCTTAAAGTTTAAGTTTCCTCAAAGTTTTCAAGGGATGTTACCTAAACTAAAATCGAAAAAAATCAAAGCTGCTGTCCTTCGAGAAAAAGGAAGTAATTCAGAAAGAGAAATGGCCTACGCCATGGATCTCAGTGGATTTGATGTACGCGATGTTCACATGACAGATCTTATTGAAGGAAGAGAAGATTTGAAAGATATACAGTTTTTAGTAGCCGTCGGCGGGTTTTCAAATTCCGATGTCCTTGGGTCAGCAAAAGGATGGGCAGGAGCCATCAAGTATAATACACGTGCTAAAGAAGCATTGACAAATTTTTTCAACAGACCCGATACCCTTTCACTAGGAGTTTGTAATGGATGCCAATTGTTTGTAGAACTTGGATTACTTACCCCAGAGGCTAAACAACAGCCCAAAATGCTTCACAATGACTCGGGTAAATTTGAATGTATATTTACTGCAGTGCGTATTCAAAAAAGTAAATCAATTATGCTCCAAGGCCTAGAGGGGAGTACCCTAGGGATTTGGGCGGCTCACGGTGAGGGTAAATTTGCTTTCCCCGAAGCAGAAAGCAAATACCAAATTCCTGCCAAATACCTGTATACAGACTACCCCTCTAACCCCAATGGATCAGATTTTAATGCTGCCATGCTCAGTTCTCAAGACGGTCGCCATCTTGTAATGATGCCCCATTTGGAACGTTCAACTTTCCCATGGAATTGGGCACATTACCCTAAGGATAAAAACGATGAAGTATCCCCTTGGATACTCGCCTTTGAAAATGCCTTTTCTTGGCTGGAATCTTCTGTTAAGTAAAACTTTCTTATTTACTTCAAAATATTTCCTATTTTGCAGTAAATAGAAGTTTATGACACCGAGCAGATTATTTGATTTTATAACCTATCAGAAAGATAACGCCCCACTAGAAAAATCATTTACTACCAAATACGATGGTAAATGGGAAAGCATTTCTTCTGAAATGTTTTGTGAGCAAGCTGAAAGTATCAGCAATGCATTGATTGAATTGGGGATTGAACCTCAAGACAAGATTGCAATGATCTCATCAAATAATCGAACGGAATGGAGCTTAATAGATGTTGGATTACTTGCTGTAGGTGCTGTAAACGTTCCTATTTATCCCACTATTTCCTCAAAGGATTACGAATACATTCTCAACCATTCTGAAAGTCAGTATTGTTTTGTGTCGGATCAGGAAGTATATGACAAGGTAATGGCCATTGAAAAAAATGTCAAATCCCTGAAAAAAATCTACAGTTTTGATAAAATCAAAGGTTGTGCTCACTGGAGTGAACTTTTGGAAGTTGGGAAAAATAAGCCGCATCATAAAACTGTTCAAAAGAGAAAGGATGCCGTAAAATCTGAAGATTTGGCAACCATTATTTATACCTCTGGAACTACTGGAGTTCCTAAAGGGGTTATGCTGAGTCACCACAATGTTGTTTCAAATGTGCTTTCAAGTTCAAAACGATTACCTCTTACTATAGGTGATGCTTCTGCTTTGAGCTTTCTTCCAGTCTGTCATATTTTTGAGCGGGTAATTTTATACATCTATATGTACAATAGTGTTTCCGTTTATTTTGCAGAATCTCTTGAAACCATAGCAGATAATTTACGTGAGGTAAAACCTGAGGTCATGACAGCCGTGCCTCGTTTACTTGAAAAAGTTTACGATAAAATCTATGGAAAAGGGGAAGAATTAAGCGGTATCAAACAAAAGCTCTTTTATTGGGCAGTTGATCTTGGTCTACAATATGAACCCTATGGTCAAAATGGAGCTTGGTATGAATTTAAGCTCAAAATAGCACGTAAACTCATCCTCTCTAAGTGGAAGGAAGCCCTTGGTGGAAATCTTGAATTGATAGCCTCTGGAAGTGCAGCTTTACAACCTAGATTGGCAAGAGTATTTACTGCGGCAGGCATGACATTAGTCGAAGGCTATGGACTGACTGAAACCTCACCCGTGATTTCGGTCAACGACATGAGAGAAAGTCATTTTCGTATAGGTACGGTTGGTAAGGTCATTGACGGTGTAACAGTCAAAATCGCTGAAGATGGTGAAATATTATGTAAAGGTCCCAACGTCATGATGGGATACTACAAAGAAGAAGAAAAAACTAAAGAGGTGATGAGCGGCGACTATTTTCACACAGGAGATATTGGTGAAATTGATGCAGGTGGATTTTTAAAAATAACTGACCGTAAAAAAGAGATGTTTAAAACTTCCGGAGGAAAGTATATCGCTCCTCAGGTAATTGAAAACCAAATGAAACAATCCCTCTTTATAGAACAAATAATGGTAGTGGGTGCTGGAAGAAAAATGCCAACTGCACTAATTCAACCTAATGTTGATTATGTACTCAACTGGTTAAAAGAAGAGGGGGTCAGTTGTACATCACTTGCAGCTGCAGTTAAGGAAGCAAAATTGATAGATGCTTTTCAAAATGAAATTGATACTCACAACAAACACTTTGGCTCTTGGGAACAAATTAAAAAGTTTCAGTTAACCCCAGGAGAATGGACCATAGACGACGGACACCTTACCCCTACTATGAAACTTAAAAGGAAAGTCATCAAAGATAAATACGATGACTTAATCGAATCAATGTATGCTTAAAAATTAATAAATACCAATCCCGAAACTTTTTTTGTTTTTATTATGCGTGCATAGTATTTTTTAATACATTTGACTCGATGAGACAAGAAACTTTTGACAGCGTGTTACGCTCCACATGGAACTTAGTAAGCAAGATGTACAATAAAGAAGCAAATAAGTTTGATTCAACTATGGCCACGGGTTTTGCCTTATTAAGCATAGATGCGGAAGGAACTCCCTCTACTACACTTGGTCCGAAGATGGGTATGGAGCCAACCAGTTTGTCCAGACTATTGAATACCATGGAAGAACGGGATTTAATTTATAGAACACAAAACCCAAACGATGGTAGGAGTATCCTGATACACCTTACCCCTTTTGGTAAAGAAAAAAGGGACGACTCCAAAGCAGTAGTTCTTCATTTCAATCAATTGATTGAAAAGTCATTGAGTCCAGAGAAGATTGCTGTTTTCTTTGAAGTCATGAGTTGCATCAAAGAAAACGCTCAGAATTTTGAACATTTTACCCCAATCCTAAAAACGGAATAATTATGGAAACTAAATCACAAAACGAAGTAAACGGAGGTTCATTTTTAATTTCTAAAATCGATCCAGATCAGGTCTTTACACCTGAAGATTTTTCTGAAGAACAACGCATGATGAAAGAGGCGGTGATTGAATTCATTGACCGAGAAGTTTGGCCTCATAAGGAGCGTTTCGAGAAAAAAGATTACGCCTTTACTGAAAGTCTAATGAAAAAAGCTGGAGAACTTGGTTTTCTCAGTATTCCAGTTCCTGAGAACTACGGGGGTATGGGAATGGGCTTTGTCTCTACCATGCTTGTATGTGATTATATCTCAGGAGCTAGCGGATCACTTTCTACGGCTTTTGGAGCGCATACTGGTATTGGTATATTACCCATATTACTCTACGGAACAGAAGATCAAAAACAGGAATACCTTCCTAAACTCGCTTCAGGTGAGTGGTTTGGATCTTATTGCTTGACTGAGCCTGGAGCAGGTTCAGATGCAAATTCAGGAAAGACCAAAGCGGTCTTATCAGAAGATGGAAGCCATTATGAAATAACAGGTCAAAAAATGTGGATTTCAAATGCTGGTTTTGCAAGCTTATTCATCGTATTTGCTCGTATTGAAGACGATAAAAACATAACGGGTTTTATAGTTCCTTTTGAAGAGAACAATGGTATTGAATTGGGCGAAGAAGAAAACAAACTTGGGATTCACGCTTCTTCTACCCGACAAGTCTTCTTTAACAAGACTAGAGTTCCTGTTGAAAAGGTATTGGGTGAATGCAACGGAGGATTTAAAATTGCAATGAATGCATTAAATGTTGGGAGAATTAAACTTGGAGTTGCCTGTTTAGATGCTCAAAGAAGAGTAACTACTAAATCGATTGAATACGCCAACGAACGCGTACAATTTAACAAGCCAATCGCTTCTTTTGGTGCAATTAAAGAAAAGATTGCACAAATGGCAAGTTCTTGTTATGTGGGAGAATCTACCTGTTATCGAGCTGCCCATGATGTAGAACAACAAATCCAAAACAATCTAGATAAAGGGCTGAGTCATCAGGAAGCAGAACTTAAAGGAGTTGAAAATTTTGCCATAGAATGTTCCCTCATTAAAGTTGGAGCATCAGAAGATGTACAAAATTGTGCTGATCATGGGATTCAAATTTTAGGAGGTATGGGATTCTCTGCTGATACACCAATGGAATCAGCTTGGAGAGATGCGCGAATTGGAAGAATCTACGAGGGTACTAATGAAATTAATAGAATGTTATCCGTAGGCCTTTTACTAAAAAAAGGAATGAAAGGAGAATTAGAACTTATGCCTGCTGTGATGCAAGCGGCCATGCGTTTGGGTTCAGAAAAAGCAAATGAGATCGCAGACGGGCCTCTAGCACAAGAACATCAACTGATTGAGAATTTTAAACAACTGTTCCTAATGATTACTGGCAATGCCACTCAAAAATACGGAACTAAGCTTGAAGAAGAACAACAGGTACTTCAGGCACTAGCAGATGTATTGATAGAAATTTACTTTTGTGAATCTGCTATATTGAGAACCCTTAAAAACTGTAATCGAAGTGGAGTTAATAGTCAGGAAATTCAGATTGCGATGACACAAAATTATGTCTTTGAAGCTCAAGGTTTGATCGCTAAACGAATCAAAGAAGTCATACTGCATCTTACAGGCGACAACAAAGACGAACGCAATCAATTGCTTGAGGTACTCCAAAAGCATGGAGAGTATATCGACCATCCCGACAGTTTTGGACTCAGGACTAAGATTGCGGATCATTTGATTAAGGAAAATAAATACTGTTTCTAAAAGACAAACAGTTCTCTATCCAACCGACACCCCAAAGTGTCGGTTTTTTTTTACCTTTTACAAAAAAATTGATGAAACCTATTTATATCCTTTTTATCGCCCTGACCTTTTGTACTGGCTTTGCTCAAGAAAACCAAAAAATATACGATATCATTGATGCCGTTTCCTCAAAAAGCATCAAGCAGGATATCGAAAAATTAGTCAGTTTTGGAACGCGACATACCCTGAGTGACACACTATCTAAATCTAGGGGGATCGGTGCAGCAAGAAGATGGATTAAGTCTGAATTTGACAAAATTTCTGATACCTGTGACGGATGCCTAGAGGTATTTTATCAAAAAAATTACTTTACACCTGAAGACGGAGATCGAATTGTAAAACCCGTTTGGATAAATAATGTAGTTGCCATACAAAGAGGAACAACCCACCCAAACCGATTCATTATTATGAGTGGTGACATAGATTCCAGAATTTCTGATCCAACCAATTATACCGACGACTCCCCTGGAGCCAACGACAATGCTTCAGGTATGGCAGGAACCATAGAGGCCGCAAGAGTACTTTCTAAATATTCCTTTGAAAACAGTATTATTTATGTAGG